>Ga0209986_10000079_pt1 | contig 80256 bp, 72 predicted proteins | sample BlataG_FD_183168 | JGI IMG/M metagenome (GOLD analysis project Ga0209986, IMG submission 183168) | Deep subsurface microbial communities from Black Sea to uncover new lineages of life (NeLLi) - Black_00105 metaG (SPAdes) (version 2) | ecosystem: Environmental > Aquatic > Marine > Oceanic >...
CTATTTTAATTCAATATCAGTTAAATCCTTTTCTCCTTTATTTTTGTTCTTTGTGCAAGTAATTGCTTCTCAGGTATAGAAAATCTTATGTCAAAAGTTATTTTCAGCCTAAACTGTATCAACATTATTACCAAGGAATATAAACATGAACTATACTTGAGTAAGCTGAATTGCCGGATGGATTAAAAGCTCTAATCCGATAATAATAGAATGTATCATGGTCAAAGTAATCCTGGTCATAATATATAGTGACATTTGGTCCAACAGTACCAATTTCTTGCCATGGAGGCTCATACTCACTTTTTCTCTCGATTTTAAATCCTTGTTCATTATTTGAATTATCGATCCACGTAAGCCGTACCTTGTTAGCACCTTGAAAAAACCTTGCACTTAGGCCATATGGCGCAGCAGGTAATCCAGTTGGAATTATTGCACTGGCTGTATTAGTAAACGAAGTAATCCCAGCTAAATTATAGGCTCTTACTTTGTAATAATGTGTTATGCCAGATTCAGCTGTTTCATCCTGTGTAAGAATAACATTATCATCAACACTCTTAAGATGTGAAAAATCAGCTTCACCAGCTTTTTTCCTTTTGACTTCAAATCCAATTTCGTAATTAGAATTATCTTGCCAAGTTAGCCTAATTATGTCCCATGCAGTTGGTGTAGCACTTAAATTGCTTGGGGCCGCACTTGGTGGATAAGGATCATAAATTACACTATATGCATTGACTCTACCGCTTGAGACACATTTGTTATTAAGTGAGGATAAATAGTCACTTTTATTTAATATTCTCGTTTTCAATTGGCTATATAACAAAGGAGGACATTTGCCCAATGCCAAAGCAGCCACACCAGCAACATAAGGAGTAGCCATTGAGGTTCCGGCCAAGTATTGATAGTCGTTTCCTCGTTTTGTACTATAAATATCTTCAACACCGCCTGTTAATGATCCTCCTGGAGCCCCGATGTCTACTGAATAGTGCCCATAATGAGAAAAGGAAGATAAGCAATCATTGTGATCAGTAGAAAGTACAGCAATTATATTGTCAAGATTATAACTGGCGGGATAAACAGGTGTTTGATCATTATCATACCAATTAAGACGTTCACCAAAATTTCCAGCAGCGGCAACAAAAAGCTTGTCTTTATCTTTAGCCCTCGAAATGGCATCAAACAAAGCTTGTGAATAGCCAGGGCCAGCCCAGCTGTTATTAGAGAGATGAGCCTCGTTTTTTGTTGAATAATCTATCGCTTTTATAGCATTTGCTGTAGTGCCACCGCCTTGACTGTTCATAGACTTTACTGCCATAAGCTTTACGTTCCAATTAACTCCTGTTACTCCTGTATCGTTATTCCCTACTGCTCCTATTGTACCTGCAACATGAGTGCCATGATATATATACGAATAATCATCCATAGGATCATTGTTATTATTTACAAAGTTCCAGCCTCGCCAATCATCCTTATATCCATTGCCGTCGTTGTCAATTCCATCCGTCTCTTTCCCGCCTCCAGTTTCTCCGGGATTCGTCCAGATATTTGCTTGTAAATCTATATGTTCATAGTCGATTCCACTATCTATTACAGCTACTACGATATCTGAACTTCCAGTAAAAATATCCCAGGCTTCAGGAGCATCAATATCTGCATCGTATGTACCATCTGTTTGTCCTGTGTTTTTCAATCCCCATAACCTTGAAAAATGAGTATCAACTGGATCCACACAAATATGAAATATTAGATTTTTCTCTGCATATTCAATATTTGGATTCAAATTGAGAGAATATATCGCTTGTTCAGTACCAATGGCTTCAGGAACTTTAATGTGCAAGAGGTCAGGATCCAAGAGAAATGATCTAAGAGAAGGAATATCAGAGTCCCATTGAAAGGTGCTAATTTCCTCGCCCAGGTTTGTAATTACTTTCCCTTGAACTGAATTAATACCTTCTTTGATTAAATACTTCCCGACATCTTTTTTAAACTTAACTAATACCTCATTAGGAACATATTCATCTTGAAAAGAATTTCTTTCTTGGGTCATTACTGAATTGCTACTTACAAAGAGAAAAATTAAAGAAAGTAAAGAAATAATTGATATACTTGAAACAATCTTTTTTTTCATTTTATTCCTCCCTAAAAAAAATTTAATAAAATATTTTAATAATTACTCTTAATCTTTTTCTATTTTTATCGTTTCCCTTTTAAAACAGTTTTATCCTTATTCCCACTCTCAATGAGAACCCGCTTAAATCTAAAGTGGCTTCTTTCGCATTTAGGATTTTAGCTCCACTTGGCTTTGATGGAGAAACTACTAAATCAGGATAATTATCGCTAAATCCTTCATCTTCCATATTTTTCTTTCCAATATATAGAATTCCCTCGTCTTCTCCTTGTTCAAGAGTAAATGTATTGGAATAAATCCATTTACCCTTAAGATTTTTTATCTTGGCGTATCTTCTTTGAATTTCTAGCACTATAGCTAAAACATTTGATATTTTGTATTCAAACCCGAGTCCACCATTAAAACCGAGACCGTTACCTCTCATATCATATTTGTTGGATATTTCGTAAAATTCAGGGATAAGAACAGTCCAGTCTAATGAAATAATTTCATTATATTTATATATAAAACACTTTGAAAAATAATAGTCTAATCCACTTTTTAAGAAGATATTAATTCTGGATCCAAGTGGTATGGTGTAATAAATTCCTAATTTAATAGGAATAGTTTCGAGTTTTGACTCTACAACAAATTCAAATAAGTCAGCAGGGGGTGAATATGCATAGATCATACCGAAAGGCCAGAAACCAACGGTTTGGAAATCGCTTTCATTTTTCCCGGATATATACCCAATTCCAACACCAACTGCAAACTTAGAACTTATATCCAGTCTTAATTCTCCTTCCAAATCAGGGCCATAATTGTTTATTTTCCCCATTTTACCGCCCTCATAGAGTGAAAGGTGACTTGACATATAATTATCAAAAGATTCTATATGGTTGTTTATATCTCCGACATTAATGTAGCGTAATCCACCTGTGAGCTTAATGCTTAATTTCGGTTTGAAAATTCCACTTTCTCCTGAGTAAGCGATCCTATTTAAAAATACAGGTAAAACAAATAATAAAATGCAGATTGTTCCTATCTTTTTTGCGTGTATTTTACATCTCATTATTTTGAATTCCCTTACCCTTTATAATTTATTCACTTTAATTGTATATTTCTAGTTATTTTTACAAAATGTCGTATTATGTCGCTTTTTGTCGTATTATGTCGTATTAAAATGCTTCCTTTTAAAAGAAATTGTAAGTCGTATGTTATGGTGAACATTTGATTTCATCGCATAAAAGGACACTTTCACGAATTAGCACCTCATTTTTAAAGATGATTGAAAATATCAATAATCCTCACTAAATAAAAAGAGGAGATGTTTTTTCATCTCCTCTTTCCTCTCTGCCTATTATGGATTCCCGGTAAAACATGGATATCTTTATACATCTAATGTTTTAAAGTGTTCTATCGGAAGAGAAATCAGTTTCCCACCTATTCTCTCCAGATCAACGCTCTTTTCCCAAGTCTCTTCTTTCTGGGCCGCTAGAGATATGGCATTGGTGATTCCATACTTGTCATATTCAGGTTCTGCTCCAAAAGCCATAAGGATGTTTTCTTTCTGGGCTTCGCTTAATTTGTACTGTTCTACCACATTATTTATTACCTTCTGGGGATTATTAATCTTGATTTCAGTTGATTCTCTTAGAGCCTGGATAATCTCTCCAAACCTGGAAAAAAGTTCCTTGATCGATCTTCTAAGCGAAAGATAAATCATCTCATCGTATAGCTCGTCTCCATTTCCAAGGTGGACTTCTCTCGTGACAAATTCTTCAACGATCATTCCATTGGAGCATTTAACTCTAAATAGCCTTGGCTCCACTCTTAGAGCCTTATGTCCTGTTTCTGAATTTGTAAAGAAGAGGCCTCCGACTATCAAGTCGTCCTTGTGTCTGACGAAATCCTTTAGTTTTTGACTCTTCACTTTGATGTTCATCTCTATCTCGGATAAATAACAATCTTCTATCTCAGCCTCATGAGCTTGGAGTTCATTTAATGAACAATAGAGAACATTCATATGATCAATCACTCTGTATCTCTCACTGAGAAAGGCCCTGATGGAGTCTCCTAATCCACGGATGAAGAATTTTTTATCTGTTTTCTTTAGCCAGGCATTTACATTTTCAGCTAGAAGTTCAGGAGCCTCATTTTCCATCTTGTGGTAGTACTTAAAAGGGATATCGAGCTTGTCAGCTATCTGACTATGACAGGATTTGGTGACAGAAAAGGATTGATCGCTATTGATTTGAAACTTGGGTTTGTTTTCAACAAGAGCCATCTCCAAATGGGAAGAGTGGATTCCCTTATCCCATTTCAATGGTTTTTGTCTTTCTAATTCCTCGATTAAAGATTGTAATTTCATGATATACCTCCATATTTATTTTTTAAGGTGCGATTTATTTTGGCAGAGAGTTTTTTAAAAAAGTTGAAAAAAATTGAATTTAAGAAATGCCTGAGATGATTTATCCAATCTCTTTTTCTATTTTTAATTTTATCTTTCTCGGTTTTGGCATTCCTTTAAAGACCATCTCCCCGTGGGTGCCGGCTGATTCGATAATTAAATGCCCAAATCCAAATATCCTGCCCCATATTCCAAAGGTACATGTTATGTCCTCTACATTATCCAACCGGATGGACATAAATCGTTTCCCGATGATTCCTCTTTCTTTTATTAGCCTCAAATTTGTGAGGTAGAGCCGATTAAATCTCCAATCGAGATAAAGGACTGCTATCAGAAAGACAGAAGCAAAAGAACTGATAAGGATGCAAAAATTCACAAACTCATCTAAAAGTACAGCTCCTATAAATGAGCAGATAAAAAGAAGATAGATTATCCAGAAAAGGAATATCACGACAACAGGAATAACAATAAATAGCCAATGGGGATTGGTTTTAAAGACAATTTTTTCATTGGGAAGCAGATATATTGAAGGATTAGATTGGAAGCTTTTGGTCATAAGTATTAGAGGAAGGAGGAGCTTTATAAATTATTTCTCTTTCAACTTGTTTCCTTTTCTTGGTATACGTTTTTCTTGAGCGATTAATAATATCTCTTTTGAAAGAGATTTTTATTTCTGGTGAAGCTAAGGTGATAGCGCTAAATGGTTGCGATGTTTTTCCATCTATCATTAATCTGAGATAGATATGATGATTGGAGAGATTGACCAGATCACATTCGTTAAAAACAGGAGAAAACTCTTTCGCTAAACATTTAGCATCCTCGGCTCCCACTCTAAAAGATATGATTGTACCTGCATTTCCAAAAATAGCTGCCTTTATCTTTTCATCAAGCTGTTCTATATACTGATGGGCAAGAATTAGATTTAATCCATATTTCCTGGCTTCAGACAAGATATCAGCAAAGGACAGAGTAAGAAAATTATGGATCTCATCCACATAGAGGTAAAATGGTATTCTCTTATTTTCTTTCAAATTCGCCCGGCTTAAAGCAGCTAATTGAATCTTTGTTACCAGCATTGCTCCTAGAAGAGCGCAATTTTCTTCTCCGATCTTTCCTTTGGCAAGATTAACAATAAGTATCTTTCTTCCATCTATTAAATCCCTTAGATTAAAAGTATTCTCTTTCTGTCCAACGATATTTCTAAGAGGCAAGCTGGTCAGAAACTGACCAATTTTATTAAGAATAGGTGAAATAGCCTCGGATCTAAGCCAGACAGAGTATTTTTCAAACTCATTAAACCAGAATTCTCTTATCTGAGGACTAGAGACGGATCGTAAGGTTTTATTCCTGAATTCTTTATTTGTTAGAAGTTTTGGCAAATCCAGCAGAGTGCTGTTTTGACACTCCAAAAGGGTTAATATCGAATGCCTTAAGATATGCTCCAGTCTTGGCCCCCAGAAATCCACCCAGATTTTTTTGAAAACCGAGATAATACCAGAGACTACAAGATGATAGTTGTCAGGATGAACTTTTTCTAGAGGATTAAAGGCTATCGGGAATTCCAAATCCCCAGGATTGAAATATATGACATCTTTTATTCTTCTCTTGGGAATAAAATTCAAAACATCTTCAGCTAAATCTCCGTGAGGATCTATTAAAGCTGTACCATTTCCACTCCTGATATCCGAGACAGCCATATTCTTTATTAATGTGGATTTTCCGGTTCCGGTCTTTCCAATGATATACATATGTCCTCTTCGATTCCTTTCTTTGATTCCGAATCGTTTCTTAATATCCCTATAATCTGTAATAGCAAAGGGAGTGATTGGATTTTTATTGTTTCCTGATTCTTTCATATACCTCAATAGTAAATCCCCAATAATTAAACAAAAAGACAGGAAAAACTGCCCTTTGAAGCAAATTATCCTCTCTTGTTAGAACTCCTCTGTGAATTAAGCTGAAAGCAGAACCTTAAAATCTAATAAATATGGAGGAAAAGAATGAAAAATAAGGTTAAGTGTATCGAATTAAGGACTAATGAGGGAAAGGCTATCTTGAGTCTATATCTTTATGAAAAGGAGATTTATTCAGAAGATGACCTAGAGGCTTCAGTAAACGAGAAAACAGATGTGAAAAAAGAGAAAAGTCAGAAAGGAAGCTCTAAAAATGATGATCTGATGACTGATGCGCAAAAGAGATATCTATTTAGAATTTTAGCTGGAAATGGATTGGAAGCAGATGAGGCTCATGAAAAATTAAAGGAACTCTTTCAAGTGGATTCTTTAAAAGATGCAACCAAGGTTGAAGCGAGCAACGTGATCGAGAAATTACTTGAAGAGAGCAAGGGAGGAAAGGATGATAGAGCACCTTTCTAGCAGCCAGATGAATCTCTACCTTCAATGCAGCCTTAAGTACAGGTTTCGCTATGTTGACAAAATTCCAGTGCTATTTAAACCATCAGGGCTTGCTTTTGGAAGCGCTATTCACTCTACTCTATCTTGGTTTCACAAAGAGAGAAAAAAAGGAAACAAGGTGACTCTGGAGGATTTTTTACGGCTTTTTGACACGGATTGGTACAGTCAGAGAGCAGATGCTGAGATACGATACAAAAGCGGTGAGGATGAGGCGAAGTTAACGGTTATAGCAAAGGAGATCCTGGCACTTTATTATCATCAAGAACACAACGGAGTAGCTGACAGTGAGATTCCCTTTGTCGTTCCCTTAGTTAATCCTTCAAACGGAGATAGTCTTGGATTAAATCTTGAAGGTTTTATCGACCTTATCGAAAAGGATGACACAATTGTTGAGTTTAAAACCTCAAATCAGACGTATAATCAGAAAAATGTTGATGATAACCTCCAGCTTACTGCGTACAGCTATGCTTATGAAATGCTCTATCAGAGGCCTCCAAAACTCCTAAGGGTGATCAACTTCGTTAAAACAAAAAAGCCAAAGATGATCGCTCTTGAGACAAAAAGAGATATGAGTGATTATCAGAGATTCTTCTCTCTTGCCTGCCAAGTTCTAAAAGGAATCCAATCTCAAATCTTCTATCCCCGGCCAAGCTTCTGGTGTAAAGACTGTGAGTATGGAAAATATTGCAAAGCTTGGGATGTCAATTAGTTCTTTCAAAAAAGGAAGTAGAAAACCTACTTCCTTTTTCTTTGAATGATAACTTCTTTGAATAGTTAATGGATTCTTTGTCTGAACCTTGTAGCATTTCTGTTGAATCGTTGACGCTTTTTAAAACCAGGAGTATAATTAGAAAGGCAAAGGGCCAAATATGGGAGAATAAATATTTTTTGGATCTTTATACATGCCTGCGAATAAAAAAAAATCAATAGAAAAATTTGTAGAAACTTTAGATGAAGACGAAAAAGCTCTTCTGTCTAAGTATATTACAACCAAGACGTATGAAGTCTTATCTGAGAAATTCGATGAAATATTAAAGAAAACGCATGAAACTAAGAAAACTAACAGTTAAAGGATTTAGGGGATTTAATGAAGAGCAATCCATCCCTCTTGATAGCAACGTTGTTTTGATCTATGGCCTAAATGGTTCGGGAAAAAGTAGTTTTACTGAAGCTTTAGAATGGCTATTTTTTGGTGAAATATCTCGCCAAAGGCTTTCTAGATGTAAATCCGAGTATCAATATGAAGAGTATCTGAGGAATCTTTTTTATTCCTCCTCTGACAATCCTTATGTCATAGTTGAGGGTGATATTACAGGGAAGTCTCTACAGCTTAAAAAGGAGATTACACCTGATGGAGAAAAGCTTTTTATTGATGGAAACGAAGTAGAAAACTTTAATTCCCTGGATCTGAACCTGGAGAATTATTTCAGGCCTATGCTTGCTCAAACAGAAATTAAAGCATTGGTAGATTCAGAGCAAAAGGATAGATGGGAACAGCTTTCAAGTATTTTAGGACAAGACGATCTAACAAGGCTAAGGGAAAATCTGATTCACCTAAGAAATAAAAAAAGAGACGAAAAATACAAGAGACAAGAGGAAAAATGGAAATCAATTATAAGCGATATATCTGATCTGAAAATTCTCACGTCTGTACTAAAGCCTATCGAACAGCTCAATTTGAAAGAAATTATAACTGAATTACAAAAATTGACAGGGAGCCAAGATCAATCGCTTGATGGATTATTGAGAGAGGTGAAAGATAAACAAAAGAGCTTACTTAATACTGAATTAGGAAAGCGCGTTGCAGATGTTTCTTACAAAGAATCTGGAAAGCTCAAAGAGTATCTTGAGGAGATACTTACCCACTTCAAAGAATTGGAAGGTCAGGCTATAAAATCCACATCCGGTGGTCATGATCATAGTTATCTCGATTTTCTAAAAACAGGAAAAAGTCTTGCTAAACCGCCAGAGTGTCCATTTTGTTTAGCAAGATCATTAACAGAGGAGCGGTTGACTGATATTGATAAATCGCTTGAACAAGGCAAGGATGCACAGGAGGCAAAATCACAATTTCAGCAAAGAAAAGATTCTATTGATCAATGGATGCGATCATTCCCTGATAAAATCAAGGAATTTTTGCCTCAACAACAAGAACTAAAGGTTATATCTCAGAAGTTTCTGGACATTGAAGAAGAAGAACTTGCTTCATTTGTTCAAGATTTAGAAAGGGAAGTAGGAGATTCGATTACAAAGTCTAAAAAAGAAATTGAAACGGCTTGTGAATATCAATTTACCTACATTGAGGATAAATTTTTTCATGGACAAAAGGAAAAAGTTGATGCCAAAAAAATAAATAATACTATTACAGAAGTTCTTACTCAATCTGAAAGTATTATTACAGAGTGGGAGAAACTAAAAAATAAAATCGCCGAAAAATTACCTCTTTCAGGACAAGCTGACCAAGAAGAGCTTAAAAAATGGTTATTATTGGAAAAAGTAGTAACATTTTTTACAGAAGCAAAAATTTTTATGGAACAGACTCACTTGCTCAAAAGAGTTGATTCAATCCAAGAAAAACTTGAACAATATGAAAAAGCTGAAGTTACCAGATTACTTACTGAACATGCGGGAGAGATAAAAAGTTATTATGAAAAACTAAACCCAGGTGATCAAATTCAATTTTCAAGTATTGAAGTAAAGGGAGGAGCAAGACGGCAGGCAAAATTAAAAGCTGAAGCTTTTGGAAAAGAAGTGAATCCAGTAACATTTTTCAGTGAAGCACATACTAATAGTCTTGCACTAAGCATCTATTTCCCTCAAAGAGTTGATCGAAACATCACCTGGGAGACAGTGGTACTAGATGATCCTGTCCAATCAATGGATGAGAATCACTCGCGGGCGCTAATTGATATTTTAGTTGATCTTTCTGCAAAGAAACAAGTTATCGTCTTGACCCATTCCAAAGTTTTTTTTAAACGTCTGTGCGTTAGATTTCGTCATTTAAAACCAAAAACCTGCTCATTTTTTTACAACGAAGAAAAAGGGCCATCTATCATACTTAGTGAAGGAGAAACATTAGATTATCTAAAATTGGTAGAAGAAAATTGTAGGAAAGGAGATCCGAAATCTTTAGAAACCGCTTCTCAACAACTGCGCAAAGCAATAGAATCTGTTTGTTTCGAGTTTCTATTAGACAAAGGAAGTTCCTTTAGCAAAGCACAGAAAATTCAAAACAAAGGTTTTGATTCACTTTTTGCTGAAGTAGAAAAATTAGGACTTCCGCCATCTGAAACAGGTAAGTTAAAAAGCCTTTTGGATACCTCGCATAGCGATTCTCACGCATGGAGTATTGCCGATAGCACTTCTGGATGCATTCGGAAGGGCAAACAGTATATTAAGGAAATATACAATGACTATTTAAAATAGAACTGAAAATGAAGGAACCCAAAAATTATCCAAATTCTTCATAATCCAGGTTCGAACTTTGTTCATTGCACGCAGTACGTAAGGTATTTTTGCCTAAAGAGGCAAAAAAGCCTATCAATATAAATGCAATTATCAAAAGAGGCGCTAGAGGAGTTTAAACGAATCTATAAGGCAGAATTTGGAGAGGAGATATCTGATCAGGAGGCCTTAGATAAAGCAACTAGACTAATCAATTTGGTTCGAATAGTTTATCAAAAGATGCCCGCAGATAAAGAGAATGAATCTTCTCTATCATAATACATTATCTCTTTCCTGTTCCTGCATTTTAGAAAAAGTTCTAACATCCTCTACTGCGGTTTTGGGGCAACAATTGCCTGATTTTTATTATTGTGGAGGGGTGTGGATAATTCCCTCTTGACATTATAAGTTGCTTGATATAATATTACCAATATGGGAACAGATATAAATCTAATCTATTGTTCCGCGGCTCGCTATGAAATTATTAGGCAAAAAATTATTGTACGACTTCAAGGAAAAACATGCCGACTCTCGATCACAGATCGAGTCGTGGGAAATGGAAGTCGAAGAGGCTAAATGGAGCACTCCCCATGATCTTAAAAAGAGGTATCAAAAGGCGAGTCTTTTAAAGAATCAGCAGGTAATTTTTAACATATGTGGAGATAAATACAGATTACTGACGCAGGTTAATTATAAAAATGGGATAGTCTTAGTGCAAAAGATTGGCACCCATAAAGAATACGATAAATGGAGCATAACTTAATTAAAACTATGATCAAAATTAAAGTTATAAAAACTGAAAAAGACTACCAAGAAGCTCTCAAGCTGGTTGAGGAATTAATGAGTCATGATCCAAATCCTGATTCAGTAGAAGGCGAACAACTTAGCCTTCTTAGCGCCCTCATCGAAGATTATGAAGCAAGAACCTTCCCCGAGACGCTTCCTAATCCAATTGAGGCCATCAAATTCAGAATGGAACAGTCTAATCTTAAACCAACTGATCTTATCCCTTATGTCGGCAGCAGAAGTAGAGTATCAGAAATTCTTTCGGGCAAACGTCAATTAACCATTGATATGGTTAGGGCTTTATCATATGGTCTTGGGATCCCCGCCAAAGTGTTGATAAGAAAATCTGATACGGGCGAGGACTCGGAATATAAAAATTGGGATAATCATCTCGTGGCAGAAATGGAAACACGAGGATATTTTGGCAGTGCTTCATTAAAAAAGTATAGCAAAGTTGAACTACTTAAAAATTTCTTTTCAGCAATTGGTTCTTCAGCGCAAATTGTTGGAATGCTACGCAAATCTAATTACAGATCTTCGCCACTCACAAACAAACGTGCATTATTTGCCTGGGCTGTCCGTGTTATTAAAAAAGCTCAAAAAATAAAAACACCAAAGAAATATAAGCATAACACTATCGATCCTAACTTTTTACAAAAGTTGGTTAAATTAAGCATAAGAGAGAATAGTCCTATTCTGGCTCAAGAATACTTAAAAAAACACGGGATTATATTAATGATTGAACCACATTTTTCAAAAACCTATCTGGATGGCGCAACCATTCTTATAAACAAAAATAATCCCGTCATTGGTCTAACACTTAGATACGATCGATTAGATAATTTCTGGTTTACCTTATTACACGAATTAGCACATATTGCTCAACATTACAATAGCGGTGTTAGCCTTTTTTATGATGAGATTGAGGGAATAAGGGCAATTGATTTGGATGAGAAGGAAAAAGAGGCTGACGCATTAGCAGAGGAAGCTATTTTACCGAAAGCTAAATGGGAAATCAGCCCCGCCAGGTTAATTCCTTCTTCTATGGCTGCAAACAGCTTAGCTAATGAACTTGGGATGCACCCCGCTCTTATCGCTGGTCAAATCAGACACAAAGGCAATAAATATATTTACTTGAACAAAGTTGTAAATGAAGCAAAAGTTAGAAAATATTTTCCTAATGAAAAGTGGAATAAATAATATGTTTGATTCAAAACATTACATACCAATATTAAAATGGAAGCGTGCTGAACAGGGTGCGCTGAAGGCATTGGGAGAAGATCAGAAAAAATACATTACCCCCTTAATTCAATTTGTAATGCCCAAGAACAAACCTGATGAACAACTTCAAAATGTTGTTGCCAGATTCAAGGAGCAGGTATTACAAATACCAGAGAAACTTATAGAAATATGGGGACTGACTTCTGTTTTTATTGATGTTAGTTTGTTATTTACTACCTCCCTTAAGGCCAAAAGTATTAAAATTATTTCATTGGGTGGCTATAAACTCAAAGGTGTTTTTATTCCAGTTATTCATCTTCATGACGACCAAGAAATTAAGGATGCTACTTATTCGGTAGCAAAAGAAACTGGAAGTGGTATATGTTTACGACTAATATGTTCTGACTTTTCCGATTTAACCAAGTTAAATCAAGATATTACCAATCTACTTTCTTCCAGTAAATTACTAGAGAGAGATGTTGATTTATTAGTGGACATTAAAGAAACAGAGGATAATGGTAATAAATATACCAGATATCTAGATTTGAGTCAGAATATTCCAAATTTAACGAAATGGAGAACATTTACTTTTGCGAGCGGCTCATTTCCAAAAGATCTATCTCAATGCAAACTTGATGAGGAAAACCTTGTACCACGCTTTGACTGGAGAAGCTGGAGAGAACAGATTGGCAATAAAAACCTAAAAAGAAAACCTTCTTTTGCCGATTACACAATCCAACATCCGATCTATAAAGAAGCTACTCAATTTTTTCATCCAACCTCGAGCATCAAATATACATTAGAAGATGAATGGTTGATTATGAAAGGTCAGAGACAAAAATTTGATAAATATTTAGCCAGTGCAGCTCTATTGGTAAAGGACAAAAGATATTATGGAGAAAATTTTAGTGATGGTGACAAATATATTGCTGAAAAAGCCAAACATTTCGCAACGTATATAAAAAAGCCCTCGGTCAAGGGCACGGGAAGTACAGAAACATGGCTTAGAGCTGGCATTAGCCACCATTTAGTATTAGCGGCGCATCAGGTCGCCAATCTGTCCTAAGAAATATCATTTCTCCTACTTCCTTACTAAGAGTCTTTTGATCAAGCACGCCTGCTAATTTTTCGTAAATTAAATCTCTGGGCTTTGAATAGAAACCATTAGCCTCGTTATTTTTCTCCAGAATTTTAAGAGCTTCTTCTTTCCATAAAAGTCTTGCGACTGATACGCTATCCTGATCTTTATTAAATTCTTCTCCACGGATAATGTTAAATATCACGGAGCCATTATAATTAATCTTTGCAACTATAATACCCCACCACTCTGGTACCATATTTATTGCCTGATATAGATGATTTTTCCCAACGACCAATGTCATTTTATCAAATACCGAATTAAATACATCCATTTGTTCTGGTAATCGCCGTAGAGTATCTTGGTCGCTTTTTATTTCGTAGCCATACATAATCCTATTTACAACAGCGATATCAACTCTTGCAGTACCATGTTGAATACCAAGCTCCTCAATTATTCTTACTTTTTCATCTTGCGCATGACGATTTATTAAATCTTTCTTTAGGGCGGATCGAATAATTAAATCGTTTGTAGAGATTGTATTATTTAAATTTTTTTTCTCCATAAGATTATAAATTCAGATCAAACGCCTTATTTCAAATTTATTATATCATGAATTAAAATAGAATAGTATATAAGTTCCTTGCAAACTGGCGGGGATAACTTCGCTATCGTGGCCCCCATAGCATCATCAGACTTTAACTTCCAACTCAAATCTCATTTTTTTTGTTTCTAGTCTCGTTCATCAAGTTGCCTGAAGAGGCAAAATTTCCCTCCTTTGCGTGAACAATTTAGAGGGACCAAGACGGTTTTAGAATTGCCTCTTAGGCAATTTTTTATTAAAATAACAATACAGAACAGACGATAATAAAAGAGGGGGAATTAGGTATTTTAAGAGGTTATGAGAATAATAAGGATTTGTTAAAATTGATTAAGAAAATTAGAGGTATTAATTTATAATGTCAAATGAATATAAAAATAATCACTATGTTACTAGCTGGTATCAGAAGCGTTTTATTTTTCCTGGACAGAAAAATAAAGAGCTTTATTATCTTGATTTAAAACCGGAAAAATTTACAGACCGGAGAGGGGTTGCTCATACTAAAAGAGCTGTGAGGCGGAAAGGTGTTAAGTATTGTTTTGCAGAAAAAGATCTTTATACAACCTATTTTGGTTCAGAAGAATCAACGAAGATAGAGCAGATATTTTTTGGTTCAATTGATTCTAAGGGTAAAAGAGGAGTAGAGTATTTTACAGATTTTGTTCATCCGTCTGTCGACGGCGATGCTTTTCATAGCATAATGATGCATATGAGCACTCAGAAACTCCGTACGCCAAAAGGACTTGGCTGGCTTAGTAATCGAGCAGGAACTACAGACCGAAATCAGATCCTGCGTCTTATGTTAGAGCTTCGGCAATTATATTGCGCTATTTGGGCAGAATGCATTTGGCTTATTGCGGATGCTTCACAGTCGTATACCAAGTTTATCATCTCAGACCATCCAGTCACAGTTTATAATCGAAGATGTGGTCCTCGTTCGCAGTGGTGTCGCGGCTATAAAGATCCAGATATCTGGCTTCAAGGGTCACATACTATTTTTCCGTTATCCTTAGAGAAAATTCTTATACTTACAAATCTTTCATGGGTAAGAAATCCATATCAGTCTGAAGTTGGTTTGCGCCCTAATCCAAATCCATTGCGTAACGCTATGTTTAAATTTACGGACATACAAACGCTGCGTCATCTTAGCGAACAAGAGGTTCGTGAAATTAACTTCATTATTAAAAGTAGGGCGCTTCGTTATATCGCTGCAGCAAAAGAGGAGTGGTTATACCCAGATAAATATGTATCGAAATCACAATGGAATGTGTTTGGCGATGGCTACTTGTTAATGCCAGATCCTCGACCAGTTCATCTTGGAGGTGAAATAGTTATTGGACATCATGATGGAACTGCAAGTTGGTACGATGAATATGGTCGTAGGCCTTGGCAATCAGAATATGCTAAGGAGAGCAAGAGTCATGAGGAGTCCAACTCACTCTATAGATTTAAAGGAGAGTTTGCTCGATTGTATGGCTCCTGCCGCAGAGGCCGCACCTTTGAAGCTATGAGCCTTGACAAAGAGCGCGATGATGATGAGTTTCATCAATATCATTTAAGTTTAGAAAAAAAGAGATATAAAAAAGGCACAAAAAGAAATAAATCATAAAAATGAGACTGGAAACATTAGCTTAAGCCACTGTCTCAAACGTCTCATTCTGTGCCTAAGAATCCCTCATAGTCCAAGTTTGAATTTTATCCATTGCCTGCAACGTCATCAGACTTTAACCTCTAACTCAAACTTCAATTTATTGTTTCTAGTCTCGTTCATCAAATCAGGAGAGAAATGAGACAATGTATCATAGTTTGAGTCATCCATTTTCTTTGTTATCGGGATATGTCCCGATATTTTTACTTCCCCTTTGTTTGAATTGAATGTTATTTCATCGATTAAATATGCCAAGAACTCCTGTAATTTTTGAGGCTCTAGTGTCTCTATCATTTCTTTCGCCAGTTTCGAAAAGTATTTTACATTCTGAATGATCAAGGGTTTATCGATATAAGGCGCAACATGACTCACATCTTCTTTCCTTTTTTCTAGTTCTTTCTCTTTTTCTTCAATTTCCTTTCTCTTCTCCAAATAGGTGCTCTTTTGAATAATCTTTTCGAGATAAAGTTCGAGCAGCCTTGTCTTTTTATACTCCAAGCTATTCATTTTGCTCGTTAGCCTTTCTTTATCCTTTTTTGCGTTCTTTCCTTTCTCGAGGATGTTTCTGGCTAGGCCCAAAACATGATTTATCAGTATCTGCGGTCTCAACAGCGCATTCTTAATTGCATTTATTACCGCGCTCTCAATTCTTTCCGCTTTCACAGGTCTTGAATCGCAGTTTTTAGGCAGAGGAAACCTCCTGACTAGGTTTCCGCATCGATAATAGAAATGGCGACCCTTATTAGAACTCAATCCTATGTATTTTGAACCACAATTCTCACATCTCATCAAACCAGATAAAATATAGATTCTTCTTCTTTTCCCTCCTCTATGGCTCTTTAAGACCTTCTGAACCAGTTCAAAAATCTCATCATTCACAATCTTTGGAATTTTTATCGGAATCCACTCATTTCTTTCCCTTTTTCTTCGCTTCCCTCCACTCCTGTCATGCTTGTTGTAATAAGTTGTTCCAAGATAGCATTCATTTGTAAGAATCCTATGTATCATTCCTTTTGACCAGTATTTTGAGTTATTTCTTGTCCTAATCTTCTTATTAGCCAGGACCTTGACAATTTTCGAAGTACTCCTAAATCTCAAATAAAGGGAGAATATGATCCTTACGACTTCTGCCTCCTTCTCGTTTACCTTGTAATAAGCTGCCCTCTGTTTTGTCTTTGCCAAGTAATCATAACCATATGGAGCTGAGCCTCCCATGATTTCTCCATTCTTTGCCCTATAAAGCCTTCCTCTCCTCGTCCTTTCAAGTATTTTGGCCCTCTCGTATTCAGCGATGAGTCCCTCTATTCCAAGTAAAAGTTGATCTTCCGGACTGTCTGTTACTGGCTTATTTAAAAAGATGACTTCAATTTCTTTCTTTTTTAGTTCTTCTATTACCAGTGCTTGAAAAAGGTATTTCCGTGCCAGTCTGTCAGGCGAAAGGATATAAACCGTATTAAATAAACCCCTGGAAACATCATCTCTTAGTTGATCCAGCCCGGGTCTTGCGAGAATCCCCCCGCTAAAACCATCGTCAATATATTCTTTAACGATTACGACTCCGTCTTTCTTGCAGGCTTCCCTCAGCTCACATATCTGCGATTCAATTGTCTTTTGCTCTTCTTGTCTCTCTGTTGAGACGCGAGCATAAATTGTTGCTTTCTTCATATGATTTAAATGGTGATTAAAATTAAAGGAGAGTTTTTAAATCCTTAAAGAATCGCCCTTTTTCATATTTTGCAATCTTTTTCGGCAGGACGAAATGAATGCCCTCTAGACTTAAAATAATCCATTATATCTTTTTCTGAAAGAATTAAACTCAAAGCTTTTAAAAGCCTCACTTTGTTTAATTCTCCTCCTGGTTCAATAATAAAGGCTGAAATTTTCCCCCTTTTATCTGCGTAGCATGTATTTTTTTCTTTGTCAATTGTCTTCTTACCTAACCTCATCTTACTTTAAGGTTAAGCTAGGGGATTGAATGAAAAAAGGCAGAGATATTTGCCTTTTGAGTAAAAATTACCAGATGATCAGATTAAAATGGATGAATTGATTTTTCACATAATGAACGCCGGCCGTTGTCAGTAAAAGGGGGGTTGGTGATGGGAACCAAAAAGGTAGGTGCTCTTCCCAGCCGGCTCAGAAGAGCCATTTTTATTATACCATAGATTGTCAAGTTGAACGAAATGAAGAATTGGATTATATTGTTCAGCAAGAATATCATTGGAAAAGCTAGAAAAAATTTGGATGATGTCTAAGTAAGAAGCGGAAAATGCAGAAAAAAATAAATGAGTTAACACATGAACTCAATCAGATTATAAAACTAGATTAAAACTGATAAAGAAATGAAATTTAAGGCTGAAATCAGTTCACGAAGTTCTCTCCAACGGACAGGACCTCCAAGCGAAACAGAAATCCTTCGTCTCAATCCCCAAAGGCGCGAAATTATTCTGAATAAAACAGGCTGGGATGAGCTCTATGAGGGAACATTGAACCTAAGGGCTCATGAGAGTGTAGTCAACCAGATTCGTAAAATGAAGCCATTTATTCGAGAACCAGGTAACTCTGTTTACTATCCAGCCCCTTACCAAGATATATCGAAAGAGAGAAAAAATTATTTTTATTACAGAGGTACAATTTTTAGGGGTGGTTGTAACGAAGATGTGCTTTTCAGAACTGCTGAGGTGCCACCGCGGCGTGATCTAATAGAAGCATTTGCTCCTGTGAGGCTCCGTGATGTGCTTAATCTTGAGGATGGAGATCAGGTTGTCTGTGATGTTATCGGATAGAGGCGGGTGGAAGCCAAAGACCCTGAAGCCCTGGCTTCTCGTTGAAGAAAAAAGACTGCTGAGCAAAGGCAATTAGAAGGCAATGGTTAAAATTCGAAAGTTCGAACTCGAAGTGCTCCAAAAATTATGTGATATCCTTGGTGATACCCATACTGGACTGACTGGGAGTGAAATAGGCAAACTTCTGCATAACTGTAGAATCGATGATCCGCTTCCTGGATATACGAAGCGTCATCGTTTGTTCGAGGCATTATCCCAGCGTCAAGAATCAGATGGATGTGCAAATAATATTATTGCTTTTATACAAGCTGCTATGAATCCAGTGCGTTATGTGGATAATCGTGAAGGCTTTGACCTCCGAAGAAACCGCTTAAACAAAGCTCTTGCGTTTGCAGGTTTCTTTCTTGAGGAAGATGGCAAGCTTCATTATGCCGAGGCTGTTCATACCCTTAGTGAGGCTGAACAGAGAGCAGGCCGCCTTCGAAAACAACTCTCAGAACGAAATATTCATCCTGATGTTCTTCGTTTCTGTCGTGCCGAATTACTCCAAGACAATTACTTCCATGCTGTATTTGAAGCAACGAAGAGCGTCGCTGATAAAATCCGCCAAAAGTCAGGATTAAAATCTGATGGTTCGAAGCTTGTGGATGATGCATTCGCTATTAGCCTTGGTGGATATCCACACTTAGCATTTAACAGCCTCCAGACAGAAACAGAGCTTAGCGAGCATAAAGGACTAATGAATTTGATTAAGGGATTATTTGGAACATTCCGTAATGTAACAGCTCATGCCCCTAAGATTAAATGGAGCATTAATGAACAGGATGCTCTTGACATGTTGACTCTAACATCATTATTGCATCGAAGGCTTGATGGTGCAGTGCGCACAAGTATTCCATAATAACAATTGCTCAAATAATTCTCTTTCGTCTTTCAGAACTAATTCTAATTTAGGTAATAATGAAGCCCCCATTGAGAAAAACACTCCTTTTCCATAAAACGGCTCCTCTGGCCTCCCTCCCTCCAGGATAAAGCTGTGTCGCCTAACTGATGTTGAACTAAACCGCTACGCGGTAGATACCTCATCCTTCTAATTATTCTTTCACTAAGAGTGCATCCTTACATTCTCACTAGGCCCAAAATAACAATCAGATTTTTTTGCTAAATAGTTGCGTAATTAATAAAGTTCTCCTGCAATCCTGCCGAAATGAGTCGGTGGATAATCCATTTCAAAGAAAGGAGGCTTTATTATGGGAAGACTAAGAGAGCAGATGAAAGGAGATCTTGAGATTAGAGGGCTGAGTCAGAGAACTCAGGAGATTTACCTCAGCCAGGTGAGGAACTTCTCTCGTCACTTTAACAGATCACCTCGCTATCTGGGAGAGAGGGAGATAAAAAAGTATCTCCTTTATCTCATAAGGGAGAAGAGAGCATCCTATTCACATGTCAATCAGTGTTATTGCGCCTTGAAGTTTCTCTATGAGAGGACACTTGGTCGCAAGTGGGTTATGGAGAAGGTCCCATGTACCAAGAGAGAGAGGAACCTTCCAGTTGTTTTAGACAGAGAGGAGGTGGAGGCTGTATTTTCGGTTACACATAATGTGAAGCACCGTGCCATTTTGATGCTCATTTATTCTTCAGGATTAAGGGTGAGCGAAGCAGCACGACTTAAGATTTCTGACATTGACAGTAAGCGTATGGTGTTACGGATAAGGCAGGGCAAGGGCAAAAAGGACCGCTACACTATTCTCTCCACTGTAGCGCTTGAAGCTTTAAGGGAGTATTGGCTGCAGTATCGTCCCAAAGAATGGCTGTTACCAAGTAGATTTCCAGGTAAACCTCTAACAGAGAGGTCGATCCAGAGGGTTTTTAAAAAAGCCAAGGCTCTGGCTGGTATAACAAAGCCAGCATCGATAAATACTCTCAGACATACTTTCGCCACACATCTCCTGGAGGCAGGTACAGACCTTCATCACATTCAGCTCCTTTTGGGTCACAAGTCTCCGAAGACAACAACGATTTATCTCCATGTCAGTCGAAAGGAGCTTCGCCGCATTGCCTTGCCAGAGAGGTTTGTAAAAATCAGATATTATGGTCTTCTCGCTAATAGAAACAGCAATACAATGATAAATCAGTGTCGTAAACTTCTAGGAGGTCCTATTAAGGCAGGGAACAAAAATGTGACTGAGACCTGGCAGGAATATTTACTACGAGTCTGCGGGATAGACCTTATAAAATGCCCCTTTTGTAAAAAAGGCAGAATGATAAGAAAAGAAGTCATTCTGCCGGTAAGATGTAATAGCCCTCCATTAGAGAGGAGAACATGGCAGCCATCCTCTGTATAACAAAACATAAATATCCTTCAAGATACGCTACCCCCTATAGCCTTGCTACTCCTCTGCCTAAATGTGACTTTTCGAGTATCATGCTACTAAAAAATGCTCTAGGGAAAACTAGAAGAATCTCGCTTTTAAGAAAAATCCGGCAGGCCTTACTCATCCTAAAAGATATATTATTAACTTTACGATACTGTACACCCTAAGATCCACTTTATTGAAAACCCATAGGTGTCGCGTAGCGGCTTCGTTCAATAGCTTCTTTCTGAAACTATCGCATCAGAAAAAAACTTAACCATTATGTCAACTCGCTATATGGGGTAGAGTCACTATATAACAAAATGGGATATTATTTCAGATAATCATCCCAAAACATGCTTATTATCGATGCTCGTTTCCCGTTAACAGAATAACGTTTTTATTAGAAATTGCTATTATCCCCTTCGTTCTGAGAATCCCAACACTCATTGAGCTTTCTTTTTTCACAAAATTATCCCTTGATTAACAGATCCAGCGATAAAAGTGGGACGACTGGGAGAGTCACCAAGGGATTATGATCAATGACTCCCTCAACTCTCACAAACAAAGAGACCTGTTCTCCCCCCTTGGGATTTTCATTAAAGATAAGTAGCCCTTAAATACAGACCGCAAGAAAGCATATACAGAAGGAACTCTACATTGGCAAGTTATTTTAACGTTGAGTAAGATAGCCGTGTCAAAAAAGGAGATTCCCACTCAAAAAAATCAATAGCAAGAGGGTAGCAATCTTAACAAACTATTTACAAACTCTTAACAACTTTTTGACAACTTTTATATTTTAGGGAGTTAAGTTATTAGCAGAAAATGAAGAACGAAAGAAAAATAGAAGGGGATGAAAAAAAGCTAGAAGATGAAAAAATTTGGCTTAATACAAGAATGGAAATCCCTATCCCTTCCAAATGAGGAAGGGTAAATATATATATCATTAAAAAAGGAGGAAAGAGATGAAAAAAATTATTATTCTCATGTGCTTTTTATGCCTCATTTTTGGAACTATTTCTCCTGCTGTATCAGAAGAATCTGGAAGGGGAGTTAGCCTCGGTGTTAGCGTTGGAGCATATTCTATTGTTATGTATTTTAATTCATATCGCTTTTGTGGCGAACTGGGCTATCAATTTACAGAGCGAATAGGCATTATGGGGGAATTTGGTTATGCCTCAACAACACAATCATATGAGTCAAGATCCAATTCATATTCATCCTCTAGTAAAATGACTTATAGCGGTGTTCCGATAAGCGTAACCTTACTTTTCATTACACCTGTGACAAAAAGATTTTCGCCATATGTCGGATTAGGAGTTGGGCATTATTCAATGACTATTAAAGAAGAATGGACATTTCAGAGCCCTTATTATGGAACTGATAGTGAAACCGAAACTGACAAGATAAAGGGATTCGCCCCCCACTTTACTGTTGGTATTGAATCTGAGGTTTTAAATCGAGTTATAATTTTCGGTGAAGTGAAACAGATTGTTGGAAAAACAAAATTAGAGAAAACAGACGAGTATGGATATTCAAAGGAAGATATTCATTTTGGGGGACCAGAAGTAAAAATCGGAATAAGATTTTATTTTAAGGACTGAAAAATACTCCCCCTAAATTGTTCATTCTAAGAAAAAACAGGAAAGGTTAAGGTTATTGTAAAAATGAAAAAATTCATATCGTTGTTCCTTGTCATCTCTTTAGTGACTATAAATTGTGCTTCTCTTAGAACTCTTGGAAGTAAAAGAGAAAAACATGGAGCTACGCTCATAATCACAAAAAAAGACAGACAGTTGATAACAGGAGAACTCGTTTCAGTGAAAATTCCACAGCAATCACTTTTGTTATTGGATTCAGAAACAGGAGCCGATATATCAGTGGATATTAAGGATATTAAGCTTATTACAATTGTTAGGGAGTCCAAAGTTTGGACTGGGGCTGGTATTGCATTTATTGCAGTTTGGGGTGCGGCTATAGGAGCGGCAGTTGGAGGTACAGTCCCTATGTGGGACAACGGTACTGGAATATGCGCAGTAATAGGTGGACTGGCTTTCGGGATAATTGGAGGAATTTCTGGTGCAGGGGAAGGAAAATATAAAACAATTCAAATTGAAGGAATGACTGATTCGGCAATCAAAATAGCTCTGGCCAAATTACGCAAGTATGCTCGTGTTCGTGACTATAAATAAGGGGGAATCATGAATAAAAAAATCATATCAATATTTACTTTATTGGCTTTTGTTATTTTTTCTATTTCTTGTTACGCAACGAGCATAAAAAAACTAAGGACAGCAACTGATTGGCATGGTGACCTGCCCCCCTAATATCGGTTCAGGAGATGTGTTAGAATTTTCTTGGACGAAAGGAGAAGGATATGGGCAGGAAACGATACACAGCCGAACAGATTATCAGCATGCTTCGGGAAGCCGAAGTGCTTCTTAATCAGGTCTCAGGATGTTTTGGAACAGTTGTACGACTTGTTCATTAGCCGAGGTACCCCAGAGTATATTCGTTCTGATAATGGGCCCGAGTTTACGGCAAAAGCAGTAAGGCAGTGGCTAGCCAAAATTGGAGTCAGTACCTTGTTCATTGAGCCCGGAAGTCCTTGGGAGAACGGATATGTGGGGTCATTCATTGGGAAACTTAGGGATGAGTTGCTCAACGGAGAGATCTTTGATACTCTGTTGGAAGCAAGGGTAGTTATAGAGAGCTGGCGAAGGGAATACAACCAGCTCCGGCCGCATAGTTCTTTGGGCTATAAACCACCTGCTCCAGAGGCTTATAACCAAGGAGTCCTAACTCTACAGGTGTAGCAATAAATGGGGGCAGGTCAGTGGAGCTTTTAAGTTGTGACGTGGATGGGGCGCATGGTAGAATAAATCAACAGTGCGCCCGTAGCTCAGTGGATAGAGCGGTGGACTTCGAATCCAAAGGTCGGGGGTTCAAATCCCTCCGGGCGTGCCAGTTTTTTGCTAAAATCAACAACTTAGAGGATTTGAAGCTAGTAGGGATCAGAGAAAGCCTGGCCTCCCAGTTTTACAAAAAAGACAGGAGGGTGAAGGTCGCCTCATAGGAAAAAAAGCTGGGATAAAGGAAATTTCCTTGGAAGGAGATAAGTTATGAAAAGGCATCCATTTGTAAATACAAACCTGATCCAAACATTAGAAGAGGAAATTAATTTACTAAAAAAGGGAAAGCCCAATATTGAACAAGCTCTATCCACTGCCAGAGTTGCACAAAGATTGATTTCATTTAAAATGCTTGAAATTCAGGAAGAAGAAAAGGTATTAAAAGAGTTGTTAAGGAAGATAAAGGAGCACAAGAGCTAATCATGTTAGAAGGGCTTGCTTTCAGGGCTTTAATCTTTGGTTTAATAAGTGCGGTTGCCCTTCCTCTTGGGGCACTTACCAGTAGATTCTGGAAACCTAAAGACAGGATTGTGGCGTTTTTATTGGCTTTTGGCGGCGGTGCGCTTCTTGCTGCCTTGACAATAGATTTAGTTGGTGACGCGTTAGAAAAGGGCGATTTTTATCCTCTGGCTTTGGGATGTATTCTAGGTGGCTTGTTTTTTGTTGGACTTAATCATGTTGTTAATAATAAAGGAGGATTCTTAAGAAAAGCAGCGACCACGATCAATTATTTGAGAAAGAAAAAAATTCGGCAATATAAAAAGATCTGCCAGAAATTGAGTCAAATTCCTCTCTTTCACCATTTGCCTCCAGAAGAAATTCAGGCCTTGGTTCATTATGTGAGCAGCCGGACATATCAAAAGGGAAGCACCATCCTGCGACAGGGTGAACCCGGTGATAGTCTTTTCATTATTGAATCCGGGAAAGTCGATATTGTTGATGTAAAAAGCAATATGCGTAAGATTGCGGAATTAAAAGAGAACGATGTTTTAGGCGAGATGGCAATTATGACCGGAGAGCCTCGTTCTGCCACTGCGGTCACAGCTACTGATACTAAGGTGTGGATCATTCTGAAAGAACATTTTGATTTACTAATACGAAATTCCCCAAGACTTGCTGAAGCTGTAAAAAAACTTGTCAGCGCTAGAATTACTGACTTGAAAGAGAAGCAAACGATAGATCCCGAAAAGGCAAAACAGTGGGAACGGAAAGCATTAGATAACCTGGATGAAGTAATAACAATCCCTACCGATACTGAAATTAAAGAAGAGGCGTCGGCGCATAGTGGTGCACCACTTGCTATCTGGCTAGGCATCCTGCTTGATGGTATTCCCGAATCTCTGGTTATTGGGTCGAGCATGCTCCATTCTTCAATCAGTCTTTCACTAATTGCAGGCTTATTTCTTTCCAATTACCCTGAATCGTTATCCAGTTCGGTCGGCATGCGCCAACATGGCTATTCTTTTCTTAAAATCTTCTGGATGTGGACGTCATTGATGATGTTAACAGGAGTTGGCGCTTATTTCGGAAACATATTTTTTGTGGGAGCTCCTGATTTTCTTTTTGCGCTTATAGAAGGCATGGCTGCTGGCGCCATGCTGACCATGATTGCTCAGACCATGATGCCGGAGGCTTTTCATAAAGGCGGGGCAATAAGTGGGTTTTCTACACTGCTGGGATTTTTAGCTGCAATTTTCTTTAAAGTACTTGAATAAAGAGATTGACAAAAATTATTCGTGAAAAGAAATTCCTTAATATCAAAAAGATGCCGACCTGGTATTCATAAAAAAGTTATAAAATGGGGTCTGTCCCCATTTTATAATTCAGGCTGATTATTTTTTAGCTATTTTTCTTATTGTAATCTTTTTGATCATATGTGCTGGGTAAATTGTCCTTCCCCAGCTTTCTCTAATTTCGAGCCCGGATTTTATAATTTCCATTTTTTTGCCTTCAGCCTCTTTTAAAGAAACAAATTCAAATGCTTTTGACACATTGTCTAAAAAGTAAATGCGGAGCTCCCAAACCATAATTTCCTCCTTCTTTCTAATTGTATAAGATTATATCATTGACTTTCCCGGTCTTCAATTCTAAGATGAGCTAGGTCAAGAAAAGAATCAAAAAATTCTTTTTTATAGGAGGGAAAATGAAAATAAAAGCTAAATTTGTTTTAATCATATTTAGCATTTTTTTCTTTATTTTTTCTTTAGTATGCAAAAAACAGAAGGCTGAATGGATAGGGGAAGTTGGATCTGAAAATGGAGTTAAAGTTGTTAAAAACCCAGATGAGTCTTTTTTTGGTGAAATAGTTTTTGATTTGGAAGAAGACCTGGTGATCGGAAATGAGGAAGAAAATAATTATATGTTTTACCGCGTATATGACATTAATGTAGACAGTCAGGGAAATATTTATGTTTTAGATGCTGGAAATCACAGGGTGCAGAAGTTTGATAAGAATGGAGATTATCTTCAGACAATTGGCAGAAAAGGACAGGGTCCTGGAGAGTTTATGAGCCCTTTTGATATAGTTCTTGATAGTCAAAGTAATATTTATGTTTCAGGGATGCGGAAGATTCAGATGTTCAATTTTAGAGGGGAATCCATAAAGAGCTTTGTGGTTCCAATTTATCTTCTTGGATATACAGTGAATTTAGAGGGAAAGATTGTTGCCAGCGGCTTTATCAGCTCAAAAAAAGGTCAAAATTTTGGAGTAGTTATTATAGACTCGACAGGGAAAATAATTAAGAATATTTCTGAGTTTGCTGGAATGAGTACAGTTGTCAGAGGAGATAGCGCGTTTAGTCTTACTCACGATTATAGTCCAGTTCTTAATTTTTCTCCTGTATTTAAAATGGGAGTTGTTTATGGTTACAGCCCTGAATACAAATTAATTTTATTAGACCAGAATGGTAATAATTATTTAATAGTTAAAAAAGATGAGCCCTTTTTGTCCATCAGTCAGAAGGAAAAAGACAAAATCATAAATGATGCCATTGAAGATACAGCTCAAGAGGGGAGGAAATGGCCCAGAGATGTAGTTGAAGAAGCAGCTAATTTTCCAAAACATCGACCATTTTTTGACAGAATTTTATCTGATGATAAAGGAAGAATATATGTCAGAAAAGTAAAATCAGTTTTTGAAAAAAACAAACAGAGAAAATTTGATATATTCAGTCAGGACGGCTATTACCTTTATACAACAGAGCTTCCTTTTACTCCAAGAATCATCAAAAATGGCTTTTTTTATGATATTTATTCTTCAGAAGAAACAGGCGAAGTTAGGATAAAAAGATATAAAATTAAAAACTGGAATCAGATAAAAGAGGGGATTTAGGGGATTTGGCTTCCGCTTAAAAGGAAAATTGATAAAAAATAAATCAGCTTATTTTTTTTCTTTTGCTTTGAGAATAAAAGCATCTAATTTATTTTTTTCTTCAATAGAAAGGGAATTATAAAATTTTGCTACATATTTTTCAAAAAACAATAATGCTTTATCCTTTCTTCCTTTAGAAAGATACATTAGACCCAAATAATAATTTGCTTTTTCAAATTCCGAGCTTAACTGGACAGTTTTTTCCCAACAATAAATCGCATTATCCCAATCGCCTGCTTGGAAGTAAGCAACACCCAGACTATTATATGCTTTAGCATAATTTGGATCTATTTCTATTGCCTTCTTTAAATTTCGCAGAGCTTTTTGTAATTCATTTTGTCCTTTAGTTCTTAAGAAAATTGATAGATAGATTGAACCAAGATTGAATAAGGCATCCACATACTCATCATCTACAGAGACGGCTTTTTCAAAGGCCATAATCGAATCTTCAATGTTGCCCTTTTTTAAATAGGCTAAACCTAACATACTCCAAAATTCAGGATCTTGTTCCATTTGAGGGAAGTATCTAGAAGTAAGTATAGAAATGATTATATCGTATTGGTCTAACTCCATTAAATATTCAGTATACACAGAAAGAATTTCATAGCTAATGGGATGCTGCTCAAGACCTTCTTGTAAAACCTTTAATGCCTCCTGATTTTTTCCTTTTTCTTTGTATAATTTAGCCAAAAAAACATAAGCGAAATCTATTCTTTTTTCTTCATTTATGAACTGCTCTAAAAGAGAAATTCCTTTATCTATCTCCCCTTTTTCCCTATGTTTGTATGCATCGACAGCTTTGTTATAGAGAGGAAAAAGTGTTTTTACATCGTCCTCTTCTGTAAATATTTCTTTTTTAGGTGCCGTTGGATTGCCAATATAACCAAGGCTTCTAAGCTTTTCCAGAGTATTCTTATCAAGCTTATTTCTCGCATTAATTTTGTCTGGGTTGGAATGGCGTTTGGTAATCTTATTTAAATTTTCTTTATATTTTCCTAGATTATTATCATTAGCTAAATTATTATTTTCTCCAAAATCCAAGGATAATTCATAAAGCTCTGGTATTGGAGAGTCAATAAATTTTTCTTTTCCGTTTATGTAACCTCGCAGTGGGGCCCATCCAAAATTATAATAAGCTTCGAGTGACTCAAAATACAAAAGACGTGTTGGCCAATTTTCTCCCCTTATAAGAGGCATAAGAGAAACACCTTGTAGGAATGAGGGGGCTTCAATTCCTAAGGCCTCACATACGGTTGGAAAAATATCTATGTGAGAGACAAATTGATATACTTTATTCGGTTTGATTTTTGGGATAGTGATAATAAGGGGAATCCACAAAGTAGAATTATAAGCAAAAGTTCCATGAGTTGGTTCGCCATGTTCACCCAGGGATTCTCCGTGGTCTGACGTGAAAATAACTTTAGTCTTCTCGAACAATTTGTTAACTTGAATATACTGAAATAATTTTCCAAGAATAAAATCTATGTAAGCCACCTCACCATCATAAGTCTTGTCTCTATATTGGGTCAGGAATGGCTCGGGAGGTTCATAAGGATAATGTGGGTCAAAGAGATGTATCCATAGAAACCACAAACCTTGCTGGCCTTCTAACCATTTAAGAGCATTATTAACTACTATTTCTCCTTTTCGTTCTCCAGAAGTTAGTTTTGGTGCTCCAACAGGTAAAAAGTCATCATCGTATACATCAAATCCCTGGTCTAAACCAAATCTTGAATCAAGTGGGGATGCTCCGACAAATGCCCCAGTTGAATAGCCGTTTTCTTTAAGGTGCTCAGCTAGAGTTAAAAATTTTTCTTTTATATTAAAATTGATATTATCATGAACTCCGTGAAAAAGGGGGGTCGTTCCTAAGAGAATATTTGTATGGGATGGAAGGGTAGTTGTGGTATGGGCAAAAGCCCTTGTAAAAAGGACCCCCTTAGAGGCTAGGCCGTCAATATTCGGAGTCTTAACGTGTGCAGGGTTGTAACAGCTCAGCCTATCTGCCCTGAGTGTATCTATAGTAATAAGAAGCAAATTAAACTTATCTTCTCTAACGCTATTCGCTGAGGACAAAATAATCGTTTCTGATGGAAACGATAGAAATGATAAGGATAAAATAAATAAGGATAAAATCAGATATAATACATGGCGATTTCTTCTCATTGGCCCTGGAAGTTTGTTCAGAATCAAAAACACAATTTTTGTTTTCTTAATATCGCCCTCTTTAGTCACGTAAATTTTGATGTATTATTTAAATTATTATATAAAATATTACAATAAATATTATTTATTATAATAGTAATATTAATATACATAAAAACAATTTATATATCAATATAAAAATTTACTGTTATTTCCAAAAAACATGTTAATATTAATTCAAATAGGAGGATTCAAGAGATGAACTCATATCAGGTTCTTTTACCTCAATGGTTAGAGAAGCATGTTAGAAAAAGAGCTAATTTATTGGACTTAAGTTTTTCCGAAGTAATAAGATTGCAAATTTGTATATCAATTCTTGCCTTTCAAAATATTAGATTCCCAGAGTATAAAACAGACTTAAGTCTCAAATATATTTCTAATTCATATAAAAAAATTGCTGAAAGTGATATCGAAAGAGATGAAATTCTCCATTTCTGTTCTGAAATGTATTTTGAAACAAGGAAAGCTTTAGAATACAGAGATAAGAAAGACAAAGAAGTTAAAAAAAAGTAACAAGATGAGGTGAATCGGCAAGTCTCACAACGAGGTCAAGAATTTTTCTGACCTTTGACAGCCAGTTAATCCCACCTTTTAATTTCACTAGGTATCAAAAAGGGGACAGGTGTTTATGCTCAGTAATTAGGTAACACTTTTGGTACAATAATACAAACAAAAGGAGCACCTAATGAAATATTCTGAGCAAGTCATTCTCAAGCGATGGATTCCGATCTTAAAAGAATACGAGCGAACCAAAGCTAAGCTCACGCCACGCCAATTTAAATTTGTGAAAGATCTCTGTCAGGCGCATCACATCTCTCGCAAGGAGCTTTCACGTTACTATCGTAAATGGATTGAAGGAGGGAGGAGACCGGGAGATCTTGAAGAGGCAAGAGGAGATAAAAGCCCAGACAATGAAGTTAAGAAGAAAGTTGAATCAGAATATGGACTTGATAGAAGGAATAAATTAAGAGTATGATGAGATGCCGAAACCGTAGCTTAGGAAATCAACGAGTTAGTCCAAATCGATTTGCGACGCAGAAATTAAAGCATCTAATTTATTTTTTTCTTCAGGAGAAAGGGAGTTATAAAATTTTGCTTTATATTTTTCAAAAAACAATAATGCTTTATCTCTGTCACCTTTAAGCAGGTAGGCATGCCCCAAATTATAAAGGGCATACCCAAGGGCGGGATTTAACTCTAGCGCTTTTTCCAAGCAGAAGACGGCATCGTCTAATTGGCCTACAAGAAGCCAGGTCCCTCCGAGACCGTTGTAAGCCAAAGCATACTTAGGATCGAGCTCTATGGCCTTCTTAAAATTGTCAAGGGCGTTTTGGAAATCTTTCGGATTTTTAGTATTCTTAAAATTAAAAAAATAGACATTTCCAAGATTATTGTACGCCACAGGATAATCACCGTCCAAAGAGATGGCCTCTTCAAAAGCCTCAACAGCCTTCTCTGTCTTCCTCCTACTCAAGTAAGCCACTCCAACACTGTTCCATATTTCAGGATCAAATCTCATCCTGCGATACTCTTTTTTTTCAAAAACATCAATGACGACATCATATTGACCAGCATGAAGAAGATAACTGATATAGGTCAAAAAAATATCATAGTTTAAAGGCAGATGTTCAATCGCCAACCTCAAAATTTCTAGAGCATTTCTCAACTCTCCCTTTTCTTTATATATTTTCGCGAGATTCAAGTAGGACGTGTCAATATCCTTCTTCTCTGTAATGATTTCTCTTAACAGACTAATAGCATCTTCTACTTTTCCCGCATGGTAAAGATCCAAAGCCTCTGAAGATTTATTATGACAAGGAAGGAGAATCTTGACATCGCTCTCGCCGGTAAAATTCTCCTTCTTTATCACCTGGCGGCTGGAGATATATCCCAAACTTTTAAGTTTCTCAACAGCTTCCCTATCAATCCTATGACTCTCGTCTTCTGGTTGGGATTGATCCTTAATGATCGAAGCCAGCTTGCTTTTATACTTGTCTAATTTTCTCCTTTCAGCCAGGTTTAATAACTCATCAAAATCCTCCTCCAAATCATAAATCTCAGGAATTGGCGAGTCAATAAACTTTTCCAAACTAGAGATATATCCCCTTAAGGGTGCCCATCCTCTGCTGTAGTAAGGAAACAATGATTCAAAATAGATGGGCTTTTCAGGCAACTTTTTTCCCTTGAAGAGGGGGAGAAGAGAGGAGCCTTGAAGAAAAGACGGTTTCTCAACATTTAAGACATCACAAACTGTCGGAAAAATATCTATATGGCTGACGGTTTGATTCACTTGATTTTTTCCAGCTCCAGGAAGATAGACAATGAGTGGAACCCAAATCGTGCTGTTATAAGCAAAATACCCATGTGTTTTTTCGCCATGCTCTCCCAATGACTCCCCGTGATCTGCCGTGAAAACAATCACAGTTTTCTCAAACACACCTTCGTTTCTTAAGTAACTAAAAAGCTCTCCCAGACAGAAGTCCACATAAGCCACCTCTCCATCATAGGGATGATCCTTGAACTCTGATCTGAAGGGCTCGGGAGATTCATAAGGAAAATGAGGATCAAAACAGTGAACCCAGAGGAACCATGGCTCTCTTTGCCCTTTCAACCACTTGCTGGCTATGTCAACGACTTCTTCCGCCTTACGTTTTATGTAAAAAGGGTTTTGAAAATTCTGGTTCCCATAATCATCATCATAAAAATCAAATCCCTGATTCAGTCCGAACCTCAAATCAAGAGGATATGCTCCAACAACGGCTCCGGTTGAATAGCCGAAGCCTTTCAAATGCTCGGCCAAGGTTAAGAATTCCTCCCTTACTATAAAATTCGAGTTATCATGTACGCCATGAGAGAGAGGAGTAACACCAATAAGTATATTTGCATGGGAAGGCAAAGTAGTAGAAGTATGGGCAAAAGCTTTCTTGAATAAGATTCCTTTTTCAGCCAGACCATCAATATTTGGTGTTTTCACACTATTACTTCCATAACAGCTCAACCTATCTGCCCTGAGTGTATCTATAGTAATAAGAAGCAAGTTAAACTTATCTTCTCTAACGCTATTCGCGGAGGACAAAATAATCGTTTCTGATGGAAACGATAAAAATGGTGAGGATAAAATAAATAAGGATAAAACCAGATATAATACATGGCGATTTCTTCTCATTGGCCCTGGAAGTTTGTTCAGAATCGAAAACACAATTTTTGTTTTCTTAATATCGCCCTCTTTAGTCACGTAAATTTTGATGTATTATTTAGGTTATTATATGAAACATTAAAATGAATATTATTTATAATAATAGTAATATTAATATACATAAAAACAATTTATATATCAATATAAAAATTTATTGTTATTTCCAAAAAACATGTTAATATTAATTCAAATAGGAGGATTTAAGAGATGAAATCATATCAGGTTCTCTTACCTCAATGGTTAGAGAAGCATATTAGAAAAAGAACTGGTTTATTGGACTTGAGTTTTTCCGAAGTAATAAGATTACAAATTTGTATATCAATTCTTGCCTTTCAAAATATTAGATTCCCAGAGTATAAAACAGACGTGAGTCTCAAATATATTTCTAGTTCATATAAAAAAATTGCTGAAAGTGAATTCGAAAGAGATGAAATTCTCCATTTCTGTTCTGAAATTTATTTTGAAACAAGGAAAGCTTTAGAATACAGAGATAAGAAAGGCAAAGAAGTTAAAAAAAAGTAATATGAATTTTCTTTATCAACGTATTTACCTTAATCAAACATATTAGTAACCTATTAACTCTTGTTTCCAGATATTTATGGCACATCAAAAATTTGTTTTTTTTGGCCAAATGTTTCAATAAATACGCATACCAATCAAGCCCACTAGTTTATAAAATATATAATTAACCGAAATATTTTGTTTTAGGGAGATAAAATAATGAAAAAGTTCAAAAACATACTCTTTAGAATAGTGTTTTTTGCGGTTGTTCTGGGAATTGCCTCTCTGACATATGCAGAAACTTTACCCTCTCCGTTTAAAGTTTTACCGCAGCCACGCAAGGTGCAGATTTTCAGTGGCCCGGGCATTGAGTTTGAGACTTTAAAAAATATCCGGATAAAAGGGGATTTCCTCCGGCCTGTAATGGGGCCAATTCTTGCACGTTTACCGATTAAATATGAAGGAGGGAAAGAAACTCTGACGCTAAATCTTTTAACAAAAAAGTCTCTTCCTGAATCCGAGGAGGGCTATATCCTTCGAATCGAAAATGGAAGTGTCGAGATAGTATCAAGAGGAGAAGCCGGACTTTTTTACGGCTGCCAGACTCTTGAACAGCTTCTTGAAGATGCCCGCGACACAGGTGTTTCTGTACCAGCCTGCAAAATAACCGACTACCCCGGCCTTTCCTACCGCGCAATTCACATTGATGTCAAACATCACCTGGATACGATGAAATACTATTATGACAGCATAAACCGGCTCGCGCGATACAAGATAAACGCTATCATTTTTGAGTTTGAAGACAAACTGCGTTTCAGGCGCCGTCCGCTTGTTGGAGCGCCTCAATCCATCAGTATCGATGAGATGGCAGCGCTCACACGCTATGCCCGCCGCCGCCATATAGAAATAAGCCCGCTCGTGCAGGGGCTGGGGCATGCCACTTTTATCCTCAAGCATGAAAAATATGCCCTTCTTCGGGAAGATCCTGAAAGTCGCTGGGCATTCTGTCCGGCTGATGAGGGAACATATGAAGTTCTCTTTGAACTTTATCTGGATGCTTTTGATGCTACTCCAGGCAGCCGCTACCTGCATGTAGGCGGCGACGAGGTGGGGGAGATCGGTTTATGTCCGCGCTGCAAGCCAATGGCAGACAAAGAAGGAAAACTGGCTCTTAATCTATACTGGCTCAAACGGGTTTGCGATTTTGCCCAAAAACATAACCGCATCCCCATATTCTGGGATGATATGATATTCAAATATGCCGGAGTCTGGCAGACAATGTGGAGTGACCTTGACCACGAAGAAGTAACTCAATTGTGGGAGAAAGGAGAGCCTGTCCTGGACAGTGTGCTTGAGGAGTATCCAAAAAACTGTGTTTATATGCGATGGAATTACACGCTGGCGCGCCAGGAAGGCAATATTAAGGCTTTGGAGTGGTTCAATAAGCGGAAACTTAGATCCATGATTGCCACAGCAGCCCAGAATGTCCATCCTCTTCTGCCTCAGGATGGGCATAATACTAAAAAAGTGTTGCTATTTACTAATACTCTGTTGAAGGTTATACTTCTATATCCCATTGTTATCAAAGTAGTTATCAAGCCTAGACCGCCTAGATTTCATGTTCTTTTTGTGACGTTGTTAAACTATTTCAACAAATATGCTAAAAATCTTTCCTATATTATTAATTTTAATTTAAATACAAATATTAGCAGCAACACTTTTTTAGTATTATGCCCAGGATGACAGGGTTAACATAATCCAGAGTTTTATTAAGGTAGCGGACGAGCAGAAAATTAGCGGAATGTTGTGCACTGCCTGGGACGATTCCTCTCCACATATGGAGACATACTGGCGTGGACTGATTGCTTCCGGAGAATTCAGCTGGAATCCTGAAGGACGGAGCCTGGAAGATTATGAAAGCGCGTACCTGCAGCGTGAGTTTGGCCCTGAATGTGTGGATGCTATCCGGCTTTATGCGGAATTGTTTCAGGCTGTATCTTTCTGGAACAGAGCACTGTGTGAGAAGGGAAGTCACCGCCGGCTGGATAAACTTTTGGATCTTCCCGATCCTCAAAATCCGGGCCAGTGGAGCCAGAAGCACGAAGAACGGCTCAATATTGCCTGGAAAGAGATAAAGAGATATTCAAAAATCAAAGCGTTGTTGGAAGACCTTTCACTTAAAGCGCGTCGCAACCGTTATCACCTTGAGCTCCTATCAGCTATTAATGATTTTCAGTCAACTTCTCCCCGTTTGCTTCTTGCTCTGCAGTATTGTGATACAGCTGATAAAATGAAACGAGCCCAGGGTTTGGAGAAGATTCATCATGCCCTTAAAGAGTTCGACATTGTTTGGGAAGAATTAAAGAAGGTCTATGAAAAAACACGGTTTATTTCTTATCCAGAAGGCTATGTAAAAGACCGCTATTCCCATCTTGCCAGCCAGAACGAAGACCTGTCCTGGATGATAAACGTGGAGAAGCAGTACCACAAGCTTGTAAGAGACTGGCTTAACATTATTGAAGAATAGGATTATTTTCAGGCATCCGCTGAAGTTTTAAAACACGCTCAGAAAAGTAAGATCATTCTGCCCTGATTGCCGCGAAGAACTACGTAAAAATCAGTTTGAATTGTGAAATGTCCTGTCTGAAAAAAGTGAAGATTTTGAAACAAATTTAAGGTAAAATGACTTTTTTATTTAAGGCGCAATGAAACAAGATGCAATAAAGGTCGAGAAGCTGACCAAAAAATTTAATGGGCTTGTTGCCGTAGACCAAATTTCTTTTTCTGTAAAGACAGGTGAACTTTTTGGCCTCCTCGGGCCAAATGGCGCCGGTAAAACAACAACCATTAATATGCTCTCTACCCTGCTAAAAGCAACTTCAGGATACGGAGAAGTCGCAGGATACGACATTTCAAAAAACAAAGATGATACCAGGCGGAGTATAGGAGTTGTTTTTCAGGAGACTGCTCTTGATATCAAATTGACAGGGAAAGAAAATCTTGAATTTCATGCGATGATGTATGGAATAAAGAAGGAGGAGAGAAGGAAAAGAATAAAAGAAGTTCTTGAGCTTGTTGAGTTAACAGAGAAGAAGAGAGTTCTGGTTGAGAACTATTCCGGCGGTATGAAAAGGAGACTTGAGATTGCGAGAGGATTGATCCATTGGCCAAAAGTTCTGTTCCTTGATGAGCCGACTCTCGGCCTGGATGTACAGACGAGAAGACATATCTGGGATTATATAAAAAAATTGAATAAAGAGGGCGGAGTCACCATAATTCTGACAACTCATTACATGGAAGAAGCGGACTTCCTCTGTGATAGAGTTGCCATCATGGACCAGGGAAAGTTTGTTGCCATGGATACACCTGTTCGTTTAAAGGATATACTCGGAGGAGATGTTGTCTCCTTGGAAATTGAAGGAGAGGCTGATCCCCTTATTGACCAAATAAACAGCTTGGATTGGATTAAGAATATGGCTAGGCACGATGAAACTCTGAGTCTGACGATGGAAAAAGGTGAGAGAAGGATTCCGGAGTTAATTCATATTGCCAGAGAGAATGGAGTTAATGTCACAAGTGTCCATCTGCGCAAACCAAGCCTTGAGGATGTTTTCCTCCACTTCACCGGAAGGACCATGAGAGAAGAAGAAGCCAGCCAGACTGAACGGAACTTAGCGATGATAAGAGCGAGGATGGGAAGAAGAAGATGATCAATAAAACAGCGATTTATGTTCTGTGGTTGCGTGAGATGAAGCGTTTCCTGAGAGCGAAGTCCCGGGTTTTCGGAACCCTGGCAATGCCGCTATTCTTTCTTGCTTTTCTTGGGCTGGGATTTAGAAGAATGTCTATTCCAGGAATGTCCGGAGAAGTGGATTATATTCAGTTTTTAGTCCCTGGTATAATCGGAATGAGTATACTTTTCTCATCGACTTTTGGCGGGTTGTCGGTCTTATGGGACAGAGAGTTTGGGTTTTTAAAAGAGATTATGGTGGCGCCTGTGACGCGGGTTTCTATTGTGTTCGGCAGGATCGCAGGGGGAGCAACAACCGCGTTGATTCAAGCGATTCTCATTCTCGGGATTTCCTTTCTTTTTGGCTTTAAGATTGTCAGTATCTCATCGTTACTCCTGGCACTTGCTTTTATGACATTAATTGCAATAACGTTCCTCGGCCTGGGATTGATATTTGCCTCAAAGATGAGAGATATGCAGGGATTTAGTATCGTGATGAATTTTGTGATATTTCCTCTTCTCTTTTTATCAGGAGCGTTTTATCCTCTGGATAATTTTCCTGTGTGGCTGAGGTACATTTCAAGAATAGACCCGCTCACATACGGTGTTGACGGGCTGAGAGCGGTGTTGCTTGGTGTCTCCTCATTTTCTACCCTTTACAATTTTGCTCTTCTGGCGGTCTTTTCTTCTGTGATGATTGTACTGGGGGCCTATTTTTTTGAAAAAAGTGAAAGTGTATAAAGAAAACCGTTTTAGTTAGAGTTTATCCAGATTTATAATTCCTTTACCGTGAGTATTTTTTCACTGTATTGCCAGAACTGTTTTTATCTTTTATAATCAAGCAGACTCAGGGAAATGTTAGTAATCAATCCAGTCTCTAAAATTCAAATTGTTTTTAATAGAGCCAATTTTTGGCTATGAAAGCTATAAGCAGCAGAAATAGGGTTTTTCTCTCTCTAACAATTTTTCTCGTAGTCTTATTAATCGGAGTTGCTGGTTTCAAAACTTTCGGAGGAAGAGAATGGTCCTTTATAGACAGCATTTATATGACTGTTATTACCCTGTCCACAGTTGGCTACGGAGAAGTCCTTGATATCAGTGCCAATCCGGCTGCTCGTTTATTTACTTCGGTTTTTATCCTTGTTTGTTTAGGGACCGTTGCCTTTGTTATCTCTTCTGTTACAAGTTTTATCGTCGAAGGAGAGATGAAAAACATTCTTGGGAGAAAAAGAATGGAAAAAGAAATATCCAAACTTAAGGACCACTATATTGTCTGTGGGACCGATGAGACCGCAAAGACTATTATCCAGGAGCTCATCCATACAAAAAAAGATTTTATTGTTATTGAGCCGTTAAAAGAGAAAATTGACAAGCTTTCCGCTTCCGGAATAGGGCCTTTTATCCACGGCGACCCCACCGAAGATAGTATGCTTATCTCAGCCGGGATCGAGAGAGCCCGGGGAATACTCCCATCTCTTCCCACAGACGAAGCGAATCTTTTTGTTTCAATTACTGCCCGCAGCCTTAATCCCGAAATAAGAATTGTAACCAAGGGAATTGATGTAAAATCTCACAGTAAAATGAGGAAGGCTGGCTCAGATGCTGTTGTCTCTCCTGCTTTTATCGGCGGCATGAGAATGGTTTCAGAAATGGTCCGTCCTGCAGTAGTTACTTTCCTTGACATGATGCTCCGTGAAAGGGAAAAAGTTCTCCGTTTTGAGGAAGTTACCATTGGGAAAGGCTCTCACTTGGTTGGAAAAACAATAGAAGAATCAAAAATAAGCGAGAAGGCAGGCGCTCTTTTAGTTGCAGTCAGAAAGGGAGGGCAGAAAGATTATGATTTTAATCCCCCAAAAGAGGTTATTATACAGGAAAAAGATATCCTTATTCTTATTGCCAGCCCGGAAAGGGTCAAAGAGTTAGAAAGAATAGCTGGCAGGGATTAAGAAGAATTTTTCTTCCGGGCTTTTTTAGCTGGAAGCTGTTCCGGCTTTTCTTCGCTCGTAAGTTCCAGTTTACCTGAAAATTTATCCAGGCGCTTCTCTGCATCATCAAATTTGCTTTTGGCATTAACCAGGTGAGTTCCTAGTATTTGAAAGTCGTTTTTAAACCGGCTTAGGTCGCCTTGAAGCCGTGCCAGAGACTGGAAAATATACTGGGCTGACTTTTCGATTTGAAGCCCTTTAAGCCCGAGCACTATGACCTGCAGATAGGCAAAAAAGGAATTAGGGGAGACAGGGAGAACTCTTTTCTGGATAGCATGGGAGAAAACACTCCGCTCTTCCCCAAGATTCTCTTCCTTGAGGATGGTCTCATAATAGATGTTTTCCGCCGGGATGTACATCAGGGCAAAATCAAAGGTCCCTTCGTCAGGGAGGATATATTTTTCCGAAATCTCGTCAATATGCCTTTTAACATCAGAGGCGAATTTCTTTCTCAAACCCTCTTTTTCTTTGCTGTTCTCTTCAGCAAGATACCTTTTAAAATTTTCAAGGGGGAACTTGGAGTCAATAGGGACAAGGTTGTTCCCGATTTTTACTATAGCATCAACTTTTTCTCCGCTTTTAAATTTATACTGGAGCTCATAGTGGGCAGGAGGAAGGATCTGAGCCAGCAGGTCTCCAAGGAAAAGCTCTCCAAAACCACCCCTGAATTTTGGGGCACGGAGCAGGCTTTCCAGCGTTGAGATACTCTTGGCTTTGTCCAGGACCTCGCGTGTCACTTCTTCCATCTTTCCCAGGTCTTTCTTAACATCGCCTAAAGTGCTGCCGATGTTTCCTGTGGTTTTCTGGAATTGAGTACTCATGTTCTGCAGTTGTTGATTTATATTCTGGGTGAGCTGCCCGATTTGCTGCTGCATAAGAGTAAGAGCCTGATTTTCTGATTGGGCACCCTTTATCTCATCGATTTTAGAAGATGTTTTTTTCGAAGACAAGACAAGGAAGATAAAGAGAACCACAAGTGTTATTGTGAATATGATTGCGAATAGGATTAGGAATAAGTTCAGACTCATCGAAAGTTTATCCTCTTGGCTCCCATTATAAAAGAAAACCTTTCGTCTGTAAAAGGGTTAAGCCATTTTTTCATTTTTTATTTTTATGAGAATCCGCACTCTTTTTTTTTGTAGGAGTTTGATTCATCAAGCCCACAATTATTGGTTCCTGTGTAGGGGGCTTGATTCATCAAGTCCACAATTATTGGTTCCTGTGTAGGGGCTTGATTCATCAAGTCCACTTTATGGGTATTTAGATAATTTATTAATGTTTTTCTATTAATTGTAAGTTTTTAAATGTTAGGATTTGATTTATCAAACCCACAATGAATAAGGAAAAGAAGAGTCAGTTTGACAAGGCTGAAGGACTCCTCTAAACTAAAAAAGATTTTTATGGCCCGTTAGCTCAACTGGTAGAGCAACAGACTCTTAATCTGTAGGTTGAAGGTTCGAGTCCTTCACGGGTCACTTCTTTTTGCCCATCTCCCCCATGAGCTAGTAACAAAGAGGAAAATATTTCTTAAAAATTGGATATAATGTAAACCTTCTTTGAAGGATTTACGTATATTTAATAAAGTATATAAACATGAATAATTCAGGTTAATAAATAGAAGGAACGTTTGTATATTAAGTTATCAAATTCTATAAACAGCCTCACTCTGTCCTTTGTGGCTGTGAACTATAAACAAGATATAAAAGGAGGCAACATGAAAAAAGCAATAATTTTACTCGCAGTTATACTGCTTCTTGTTCCAACATTTACTTTTGCCCAATCACAGGTTAAAGCAACTAAGATCATCGATCAAATCAATAATGGAAAAGCTATCCAGTATAAAAATGCCGAAATTATCGGTGACCTGAATTTTAGGTCCATTGATGATGTTACTCCGGACAAGAAGAATCGCGAGCGCAGAGAGGGAACAAGACGCAAAAACTGGTCGACAAATATGTACTGGTACAATGTCAAATCTCCTGTATCCTTTATTAGCTGTGTTTTTAGTGGGGATGTGATTGGATATTTCCATGATGACAAGAAAAACGAGACACACAATGTTATCTTTCATGGTGACGTAAATTTTCAGGGATGTGAGTTTAAAGGAAAAGCAGCTTTTAAGTATGCAAAATTTTTAGAGAAAGCTAACTTTAAAGATACAAAATATCATAAAGAAGCTTTATTTAAATATACGAGTTTTTCAACAGACATTAGTTTTTCAAATGCACATTTTTACGGAGATGCAAACTTCAAGTACACAAAATTTCCGCGATCTGTACATTTTGACAGTGCCACTTTTCAAGGCGATGCGAATTTTAAGTACACAAAATTTCCGCAATCCGGCCATTTTAACAACGCAACTTTTCAGGATTATGCGGATTTTAAATACGTAAAATTTCCTAAAGGTGTAAGCTTTGAAAATGCTGAATTTGATGGAGATGCGTGTTTTAAATACACAAAGTTTTATGAACCAGTAAATTTTGATGGCGTTGATTTCAAAAATGACGTGGATTTTAAATATACTAAAATTGACGGAAAGTCCTTTACTCGATATCTATTAAAGAAGAAATTTAAAAAGTAATAGTAAATAGGGGCTGTCTCCACTTTTTCCTGGGGGAAGTCCCTATTTTTTCTGTATGGGCTTGATTCATCAAGCCCACCTCCCAATTGAATCTTCTTTAACATTACCACGCTGTACACTGAAAATCCTTGACTGAAGATTTAAGCCTTATTATCATGACAATTGGAATTACTCCTTAAGTTGTCTTGTGGAGTGAAGGAGAAATTTTTTCCATGCTCGATTTAAAAAAGATTCTACTTAAAAAAGATGTTTTAGAATCAGACTCTCATGAGAAAGATGAGTTTGAAAGGGTTCAAGTAGCAACCTGTGTTATTCTTCTTGAGGTGGCGAAATCAGATGATGAATTCAGCAGCATTGAGGAAGCTACGATAACATCTATCTTTAAGAAAGAGTTTGATATATCGGCTGAAGCCATAGAAGAGTTGATGGAGATTGCCAAAAGGAAGCGAGAGGATAGTGCAGATCTTTGGGAATTCACTCATTTGATCAATGAGAATTATTCAACAGAAGAGAAGAAAAAAATCGTTGAGGCGGCATGGAAGGTAATTTATGCCGATGATAAGCTGGATAGCTACGAAGACCATTTTGTTCACAGGTTGGCCAAATTGCTTCAATTAGGGCACAGCGATTTAATCGAGGCTAAATTAAAAATTAAATATAAGAACCGGTCCTGACCTAATCCTGCTTATTTTTAAGCGGATAAATCCGCCTGACAGACTAACCCTAATCCTTGTCTTAAACTTACTTGTATTCACTATAAGCTGAAATCAAGCTGAGAAAGTTCCCTCTTTCATGCGAAATACTCATTTGGTTCCTTTAAGGGAAATTTTTTAGAAGCCAGGAATTCTAAAGACCTGGCTGTTTTATATGGAAGATAGAGGCCTAATCTCCATTTAGGTCGCGAGGTGCTCCGAGTTCTTTAAGCATCTGGATTATATTTTTAATCCCTCCAAAAAAGACGACAATCACAAGTAATGAATATGCAGAAACGGTAAAGATAAGGATAAATTTCCAGAGCAGAACCCAGTTCATTGTGCTTCCTCCGGTTGTTTTTCTTTGTCAGGAAAAAGAAGAGAGCCAAAAATCATTCCCAGGATTGCAAAAACAAAGGTCATTATTCCAATGAATTTATCGCTGAGATAAAAGGGAACGTTCTCGCCGCCTATCCAGGGTCCAAAGATTCCCAGGATTGCCAGCAGGCCTGCAAAAAGCGCAATAGTTGCACCGGTTTTACTTGCCTTTTTCCAGTACAGTCCGGCTGTGACCACAGTGAACGCTCCAGCCAGGTAGATAGTCCCGGTCACTGCCATATAATTCCAGAGGGAAACCGGTGCCTCAAACCAGAGTCCCCAGATGAGCAGAAATAATCCGATGCAAACAATAGAGATCCTGGTTATAAGAAGGCGTGTTTTATCTGAGAGTTTCCCTTTTTTAATGGGAGCAATGATATCCTGTGTGATTACAGAACTCCAGCTCAGTAGATAACTATCATGAGTTGACATAAAAGCGGCAAGCATCCCAGCTGCGATCAGACCTAAAAAGCCACTTGGCAGCACTTTGGCAATGAAGATTGGCATACCATATTGACTGTTGAGAGCATCTGGGCCCTGAAATGCGGAGAGAAGCTTCGGAGTCTGAGAGACAAAGATGAAGGCACAAATTCCCCATAGCATGGGAATGACCCGGCGGGCGAGATAAGACACAGAGCTCCAGGCATAGAGTTGTTTGGCAACTTTTGGGGATTTTGCAGACAGAGCGCGGAGAGTTCCGGACTGCCACAGCGCTCCGGCTGAAAAAGTAAGCGCAACCATAAAAATAACATAGATCATTCCAAAGCTAGAACCCTCTGCAACAGGATTGAACCAGGAAGCTTGATCGACTGTTGCCGGAGCCTTAAAGAGATTGCTCCAGCCGATCTTTGAGATAACAAAATAAGAGCCGAAAATCATGCTTATGGATAATACAATAAATTGTAGGAAATCATTCAGGACAACTGAGACCATACCTCCCAGGACTGTGTAGATAAGCACCATGATCAACATGACTGACATAAAAAGCTTTAAACCGGCTGGATTGCTGTATCCTGTGACTCCCATCATGAAGCGCGCTCCTGCCTGGAGGAAAAGCCCCATGTTGAGAATGCCGCCAAGTGCTAATATAGTCCCTCCGATAATCCGGACGTTTCTACCGAATCTTATCTCATAGAATTCAGGAATTGTCATGACCCGCAGCTGGCGCAGTTTATAGACAATAAATCCTGTCAGCCCGATAGCGAGAATGCATACGGTTTCAATTATTCCGACATGAAACGCGGAAAAACCGTGTTTAAAGCCCAGTTCTGAGTTGTACATTACTGTCACAAGGCCTAATTCTGTTCCTGTCAGCGATGCGATGGCGATAAACAGCCTGAGCGAGCGTCCGGCAACTATAAAATCACTTAGCTGGCGGACGTATTTTCGGACGGCAACTCCAATTACAACAGGAATGCAGATGTAGACCATGACGATGATCCAGTCGATTGTGCTGAAATTAGTGGAGAATACGTCCGTCAATCACGGCCTCCTTCTCAAAATATTCTGCCTGCCCAAATCATTTTTAAATATAATATTTATCATATTTAAGAATCTATAGTAATTAAAATTTTGAATCTTTTATTATTTCAGCTGCGGATTATTTAACCTTAGTTTTTATAACAAATAACTTATTATGGAAAGGTTTACAGTGTTTTTTCCACTGAAGAGGGATTCAGAGTAGTCAAGCGGTTCAGGGTCAAAGAATTGGAACAGTTAAAAGAGGAAGTCGATAAATAAATCGTTGATTTTAAGTCAATATTTTTTAGTGTCAAATAATAGAAAATAAAGGCAGGCGATCTTTTTGTTATAAATATTATGGCTCGATTTTAGTTAATTCTGATTCTATCTTACCTAATACCTCTAATATTTCCTTAAACACTTCTGACGGAACAAATTGGAACTCCATGTTTTCAGTTTCTGCTTTTTCAAGATTTCCTATGGCTTCCTTAAGAGTCTTAAAAATCCGTTTGCGGGCTTTATTGCGTTCTTTTTGTTCGCTCATTTAAAGACACACTCCTTTATAACTGATTCTCAGTTTATTTTTTAATTGGTTACTCATGAAATACTGTCCATAATTTGCTTCTTTTTTTCATTATTTTAATGAATATTTTTAATAAAGTAAAAGCTATTTTTATTTTTTTTCATAAATCAATGGAATCCCGCAGTTATTGATTCTCTTTGGTGATATGTGGTAAAGTGCCGGCAGGGAGGCGGACATGCCCAAATCAAAATTTTTAATCCTTATCTTGATTCTTGTTGGACTTTCTTTTTTCCTTGCGGGTTTTCAATATGATAAGGACCATGTTCAGGACGAAATCGCCAGAATAAATACTGAGATTGAGTTGCTGGGGCTTAAGTGGAGAGCAGGGAATACATCTCTCAGTGGGCTTTCATCTGAAGAATTCAGGCAAATGTTAGGATATTGGGTTCCATTTTATGAGGACCCGGAAAAGTATGTAAGAATTGAAGAGAGAGCAGAGATTCAAGCTGTCTTGGATTGGAGAACAAAAGATGGTGGAAATTATATGACTGTAGTTAAGAACCAGGGATTATGTGGAAGCTGCTGGGCTTTTGCGACTTTAGGAACAATGGAGGCTATGTATAATATTGAAAAAGGATTATATGAAACTCGACCTGCTCTTTTAGCGAAAAAGGCAAAACGCCCTCAAAGCGGCCTGGATTTTTCAGGTTCACAGCTCGATCTTTATGAAAGGAAGATTAATCAAAGTCTGAGATACAAAAACATCTTTGAACAGGATTTGTTTTTTTCTTATGGCGATAAGGCTAACCTTACGAAAAAAAACATCAGTTCCCCAAACTGGAAGCTGAATCTTTATGAAAGAATGATGAGCCAAAACCTTCGCTACCCAAATCTCTCAATCCAGAAATCGGCCTTCCCCTTTGGGAAAAAAGCAGATAACTCTTTAGGTAATGTTGATTATCCATGTGAGAGTTTGGATTTATCTGGAAGGATATTTCCTCTTGCTCTTTCTATTCCTGATTTCTCTGAGCAGGACTTGGTTTCGTGCTCTGGAGCCGGAGATTGCAGTGGAGGTTCTACCTCACAAGCTGCAAGCTATATCAAGAACAATGGCGTGGTTACTGATGATTGTTTTTCTTATACGGCTCTGGATGATACATGTGATCTGTGTTCTGACTGGACGCAGAAGTTATCAAGAATTGCAGATTGGGGATGGGTAACCCAGACTGCTGTCAATGAAATCCTGATAAAAAATGCCCTCCAGGACGGCCCTATAGTTTTTTATATGGATGTTTATTCGGATTTTAAAAATTATACCGGTGGAATTTACGAGCTTACGCCAAGCGCAACTTATGAAGGTGGCCATGCGATAGTTCTTGTGGGGTATGACGAAGAGAATAGCTGTTGGATTTGCAAAAATTCGTGGGGAACAAGTTGGGGAGAGAATGGATATTTCAGGATAAAAATGGGTGAATGTGAGACAGGAAAATGGACACTGAAATTACGGGGAGTTACGATCAATAACCAGCCCCCGGTTCTGGTCGAATTAGATATAGGAGATCAAACCTACAAAGAAGGCGTTGAATTTACTATTCAGCTTCAAGCTTCTGACCCGGAATTAGACTCCTTAACTTACAGTGCTTCATCTATCCCTTCAGGAGCTACTTTTAATACAAGCACAGGCTTATTCACCTGGAAGCCGAGTCATACTCAACATGGAGAATACACTATAAGGTTTTCAGTTACTGATGGTATATTTGAGGATTTTGAAATTGTGACGATTAGAGTTGTTAATGTAAAAAAAGGAAAAGGACGGTTCTAAAAGGAGGAAAGTGATGAAGATAGTAAAGATAATTCTTGTTTCCATTTTCCTTATTTTATTTTCAACTTCAGTTTTTGGTGACTCTCATTTTTATATTTTTGGAAAGGGAAACTTTATAAAATCTGGTGGGAGTGAGTCTGACTATATAGAAGGCGAAAACGATTTTCCTATTAACTCTGCTTATCAGAATTATGGCGCTGGATTTGGGCTCACATTTGGCAGGGGTATATTTATAGGTATCGAAGGACAATATAATTTGAGCGGAACAGCTACACTTACAGATCCAGTTGATAACGATACAGTGGAGATAAATACTTACCGCTATGTTTCAGGATTTGTCACACTTGGTTTTAATATTATAAAAAGCCGGTTTTTGAGGTTATACATTAATGGAGGCGGAGGGATCTGTTACTTTTTAGATGCTGAGGAGACAGAGACTTATTATTCCCAACTTGGGTATGAGACTTTGATAGAACCCCCGGAGAAAAAATATCCTTTTGCTGGATTTGGCGGAGTTGGTCTTGAATTGTACCTCTCTCGGTCAACAGGTTTGCTTCTTTGCGGCCGCTATCTGTATATTGACCAGGAGGGAACCCAGCCAGTCTATATGGGTATGGCAGGGATTGTCTATAGATTCTGATACTACGTTTAAAATCAATGGCCCCAGTTTACAATATAACCGGGATTTGAATAAAGAAAAGGAAAGGGATAAAATACAGAGCAGGATTCACTTGGATGTTGTCTTATCTTTCTGGTTTTAAAGGCGGTCAATAAAAATGAAAATAAGGGGATTCTTAGTTGTACTTGTATTAGCAGCAGTAGCCGTTTATTTTCTCTGGATAGCTAAAACTGGGGAAAAACAGGTAATTGAAGAAGTAGAAATGTTCAGTAAGGTAAAGCAAGAGCTCACAAAGACAAATATGTATTCTTTTTCAAGGGAGATTCTTACTTTTGTCATCCAGGAAGGAAGGACTCCAAAGGATTTTAAAGAGCTCCGGAAGTATCATGCTCTGCTTGCTGTGGGTTTAGATGGCTGGGGAACAGCAATAAAATATGAAAGGTTGTCAAGTGATGATTTCCGTTTAATCTCAGCTGGAAAAGACAAGGCCTTTAACACATCTGATGATATTGTTATAGATTATTAACCTCGTGAATAATCCAGGTTAATTAAAATTCATTGAATTTCTGGGGGATTTCTGGTATCTTACATACTAATATATAAGAACTTAGATGCAGGAGATGGAACGATTTGAAAGCATATAGAGAGTTAGACAATAAATTTAATTTTGTAATATTAGCAGCAAAAAGAGCAAAACAGCTACTACAAGGAGCTAAACCCAAAGTAAAGTCCGAATCAAAGAACCCGATCCGTATAGCTCAAGATGAAGTCCGTGCTGGATTGGTGGACTATGAAATTGTTGAACCTCAAGTGGAAGAGATACATGCGCCTGAAGATGAAGGTTTCATCGGAGAAAAAATAGGAGTTGAGGAAGAAATAGAAGAAAAGAAGGCGGCAGATACAGTCAAAAAGAAACAGAAGAAATCTGACGAGAAGCCCAAAAAGGATGTTAAAAAGAAACCAGCAGAAGATGTTAAGAAAAAGCCTGCAGAAAAGAAGAAGAGTAGTAAAAAAACTTCAAAATAAAGGTTATTCAGGTCCTTTCTGATTTTTATCCATTTCTTTTTTTATAAGCTGGATGTAATCTTGAGTAATAAAATCTTTTTTTAAGGCACCTATAGTTTTAGCAAATTTTACTATTTCGTTTCTTTTGCCTTCCAGCTCGATGAAATCTCCGACAGATGTCTCATCCAGACAGATTTTTAAATGCTTTTTTCTGTAGATTGTTCTGTATTTTTTATAGTTGAAGACGGGAACAAGTCCTAAAGATTTTAATATTTTTTTTAATTGTTTTTCGTTTTTTACTTCTGTTTCGTATTCTTCTCTTATTTTAAATTTTCTGGATTTTTGAGGGGGTCCCTTGAAGGTAAGGAAAGTTTTTTTATTCATTCTGCGGAGTCTTAGCGCTTGCCGTTTTTTGTAGAGATGCTGTGAAGGAAAGTCATAGAGGGTGTTTTCTTCGTAAAAGCGTTCTTTTTCCGGATTGGCGCCAAGGGATAAGATTTTTTCTTTGTGGGATTTTATATTTTTGATTCTGATTTTTACTTCTATTTCAATCATCAATTCCCTTCCGGCAGAATCTCTATTTTTTGTTTACTGGTTTTTTGTTTTATTTTCTTCTGTGAAGGGTGAATTCAGGTAGTAATCCCAGAGCATCTCGATAAATAGATTTTGGGAATTGAGAAATAATTTCTCTGGATTTGAGAGAAAATTCCTCGGCTTTTTTATGCGTGTAATCCAGAGCTCCGTTTGATTTGACAATTTTGAGAATCTCTTTGATGGACTTCTTTTGCAGATTTTTCTGGCTCAGCAACTCGGCAATAAGTTTTCGATTATCTTTGCCGTCATTGTTTAATGTATATATTAAAGGCAAAGTAATGCGGCCTTCGCATAAATCGGAAAGAATAGGCTTGCCCAGAATTTTTTCGTCTCCTGTAAAATCAAGGAGATCGTCAATTATTTGAAAAGACATTCCCAGATTATTACCGTATTCCATAAGAAGATTTTCCTCTCTTTTAGAAGCTTTTCCAAGAATACCCCCGATCTGGCATGAGGCGGAGAAAAGAGATGCTGTTTTTTTATTGATGATGTCTAAATAATCTTCTTCGTTCAGATCCAGATTTCCACTGAGGTAATATTCATTCAGTTCTCCTTCGATCATCCTGGCTGATATGCTGGTTAGAATTTGGGTGATCCGCCGGTGTTTACTCTGAAGAGAGAGGCCAAGGGCTTTTATATAGAGATAATCACCCAAGAGGACAGTGATGTTTGGACCCCATTTAGCATGGACGGACTCTTTCCCTCTTCTTACCTCTGAATTATCGATAATATCATCATGAATGAGACTAGCGGTGTGGATAGTTTCAACCAGGGCAGACAAAATAATATTCTCTTTTCCCTTATAACCCTGTAATTTAGAACAGAGCAAAAGGAGGGCCGGTCTAATTCTTTTACCGCTCTTTTGAAAGAGATAAGTGCTGACCTCAGACACGAGCTTGTTTGGAGAGCGGGAGAAAAGTTTGAGCTTTTCTTCTACCTCCTCAAGCTCTTTCAAAATGTTGTTATAAAGATTAGTTAAACCAGGGATTTTTTTTATTTGAGATTTAGAGGAGATTTTACCTAATTCATTCATGGATTATTTGTAAAATAGAATGGATTGTATATTCCAAGCTCTATTAATTTTTTTTTAAGGAGGCAAGTATGGACAAGTAGGACCTGATGGATTGCCTGGAACCTGGGTTTTTTTGTTAACAAAATGTTCATTGCTGTACTTATCTTAGCATCTCAAATTTTTTATTTCAAACATAAAGAGAGACTCAAAATTCCGTGAAGTTATCTCAGCCAGTTCATCAAGAGAGAGATTCCTTAATTCAGCGAGAACTTTGGCTGTTTCTATCACAAAAGCTGGTTCGTTTCTCTTTTTTTTACCTCTAAAAGGGACAGGGGCAAGATAAGGTGAGTCTGTTTCAACCAGAAGTTTTTCCAGTGGGATTTTTTGGGCAACATCTCTTAAAAGCTGGGCCTTGGGAAAAGTGAGGATCCCTGAAAAAGAGATAAAGAAATTATAATCCAGCATTCGTTTTGCCAGTTTCCAATCTTCAGAAAAGCAGTGGAGGACCCCTCCTTTGGTGAAGTGTTCCTCTTCTACAGCACGGGCTACATTTTTGCCGGAGTTTCGACTGTGAACCACGACCGGAAGACCTAAATTCTGAGCTGTATTAAGTTGAAAACGGAAAGCTTCTTCTTGCTCACGGGTCGGGGAGAAACTATAGAAAAAATCGAGCCCGATTTCACCCACAGCTTTGATCTTTTCTGCTTTAGTCAGCTCTTCTATTTTTTTTGTAAAATTCTGGTTGAAATGTTTAGCTTGGTGTGGGTGAACTCCTGCGGCAGCAATGATGTTCTCGTATTTTTTGATTAAATCGAGGGTAATCTTGATGCTTTTTGCGCTGGTGAGTTCTGCAGGACAGAGGATGGCTCTGATCCCTTCCTTAAGAGCTCTCTTTATAACCTCATCTCGGTCCTTATCAAACTCCTCCATGTCCAGATGAGCGTGTGAGTCAACAAGAGTTAACGGCATTTTCTTCTCCTGAACAAGAAAACCAGTATCCCTTAAAACCTACCATGTATTGAGAAAAGTTTAGAAGCCAAACCGGGAAGTAAAAACAGAAGTTGAATCTGATTCCGTCATGGGGACAAGGAGAAAACCTCCTGAACAGACTCTTTTCCTTCTATAACCCTTCGATAGAGTTTGGCAAATCCGGGCAGTTTTTCCTTTGATTTTTATTCTAATATCTTTTTCTTTAAATGGCGAAGAGGCAGGGCTCCGTAGCTGAGAAGTTTTTTAAAAAATTCCTTCTGGTTGAAGGAATTTCCTTTTAACTCTTTATATTTTTTTTCCATGTCCAGGATTTCCTGGTAGCCAACATAAGCGCAGGCACTGTTGCCAGGATTAAGAATGATATGATTCCACTTTCTTTCAGCTTCAGCAATAGTCTGAAAGCCCCTTCCTGTCATATAAGCAATAGCCTGGTCTTTTGTCATGCCGCCGGTGTGAATATTAAGTTCAAGTTGAAAATCCATAACCGCTTTAAGAAGGAGTTTGAGCTGATTTAAACGCAGCTTGAGGTCATAGTTTCCAAAACCCGAAGTGACCAGCTTCTCTTCTAAAAAAATCGGCCAGGCTTTAATAATCGGCATGTTGGGAAGTAGATTTCTCAGTTGAGAAGAAAATTGTCTTGTATAAAGCATGGGGACAAACTGGCCGGGATAAACTTCCCGTGATGTCCAGAAATAAAGGAGAAAATTATTGTACTCCTCGAGGAAAGAGTTTGTCTTGTCTTCATCCCAATCTTCAGGAATAGGTGTTACTTGAAAGGAGTAGGTCCCTGAAGTTTCATAGATTCCAGGCGGAACAAGGCGGGTCCATGTTATCCCCTGGGATTCAAGAGGCATAAGTTCGATATTAAGCGATTCTTCAGGGAGTTCAAGTAGGTCATTCTTTATAACAAAATTTTTTATTTCGTCTGTTATAATTTTGATTCTGTCTATAAATTCCTCTTTGGCAACATGTTCTCTTTTTATCTTGTCCATGACACCTTTAATTGTTATGTTCCGCATTTCTTCTTCGCCCCGCTGTGCTGTGAGTTGCTCCATGTTTATTTCCGGATACATTATTCTGAAATAACCAAGGCAAACTAAGAACATTTCTCTTCTTATGTTGTTATAGTCGGCATTGGCTCGGTCTATAAATTCCTGGACAGTGGTATCAGTCTGAAGAGTCAGCCTGAGAATCCTTTGATGGGCCTGTTGCCCGAGGCGGAAATTTCCGGTAGACTTCGGAAGAAGTTCATTTTGAAGAAAATTCTGATAGTCCTCTAAAACGGGAAGAGCTTCATTTAAATATTTTTGAAGTTTGGATTTACTGTCAGCCGGGGTTTCTTCAATCAGTTGGGGAAGTTCATTTTTATAAAAATCTATAATTCCAGAGAACTGCTTGATGGCTGTCTCTGTGAAAAGCTGAGGAGGAGTCTTTAGGTTTTCTTTTGCCTGTTTGATGAGTTTTGGCAGTCCCTTTAATCTGTCTGCTGCATTCTTTGCCCGTGTTTCTATTGGGGCAAACTCCTTACTGAAGAGGCTTCGGATACAGTTGTTGAGGATATTGTTATAAAAAATGGGATTGTATGCCCAGGGGAGAAGATTTTCAAGCCTGAAAATCTCAAAATCTATAGAGTCAATGATTATTTCATGGTCAATCTGGACCTCTGGGCTCAGTTTGTATTTATCGATTTTAGCCACAAAGTACTGGTTAAATCTGCCCAGCGCCTCGTGACGTTTATCAAGGTTTTTCTCGCTGAGATCATCTAATTTATTATCATATTTATGATAACCAGCCAGAGTGGCTGCTGTTGGGTAAAACTCCCAGAATTCATCAAGATAGGAATTTAACTCTTTTTCAAACTTGCCGTCCTCACTATTTTTTTGAGAGAAAAGCATGCCGGTGCTTGAAAAAGCTAAAAGAAAAACAACGATCAGAATGATTTTTTTCCTCATTAAAGCCTCCTCAGTAAGAGCTTTTATTGTCCACTATTTTTATTATAGTAAATATATTGTATTATGTGAAATCACAATCCTATCATAAAATAAATCTGAGAGGAAACGCTTCGACTTATGTTGTCGTTTATTTAGAATCTGATAACGGCTGAACCCCATGTGTACCCAGAGCCGAATGCTGTTAGGACCACAATGTCGCCTTCTTTTATTCTTCCTTTTTTGAGGGATTCATCCAGAGCAATAGGAATCGAGGCAGCAGTTGTGTTCCCGGTGCGGTCTATGTTTCTGATCACTTTTTCGACTGGAATTCTTAGAATTTTTGCTACCATCAGGGAAATCCTGTCATTAGCTTGATGGGGGATAAGATGGTCTACATCTTCAATTGTGATGTTGTTATGTTTGAGTGCGATTTGTACGGCTTCGGGCATTTTTATTGATGCATTTTTGAAAATGTTTCGTCCGTCCATCTTAGGAAAAAATCTTCCACTATCCAGGAGTTCTTTTGAGAATGTAGGATTGTCTTTGGGACTTGGTTTCTCCATCCATAAATCAGAAGCATAATTTCCATCAGAGAATAAATGGGTTGAAAGGATGCCTCTGTTGTCATTTTTTTCATTGGGTTCAAGGATAACTGCAGCAGCTCCGTCCCCAAAGAGAACAGCCATATCTCTTCCTTCATCTGAATAATCTAAATTCGATGTTTGAACCTCGGCGGCCACAAGCAGGATTTTTTTGTAAGTTTGATTTCTGATGTACTGGTCAGCTGCAGAAAGGGCGTAGATGAAACCTGTGCACTGATTTCTCACATCAAGGGCACCGATTCCGGAAAGACCCAGTTTAGCCTGAACCAAGACGCCTATTCCTGGGAAGTAGTGGTCAGGAGAAAGAGTGGCGGCAATGATAAAATCTATCTCTGATTTGTCGATTTTGGCATCCTCTATTGCTCGCAGAGCGGCTTCATAGCCTAAGTCAGAGCTTCCCACTCCAGGTTCCACGTAATGTCTTTCTTTGATTCCGGACCTCTGACGGATCCATTCATCCGATGTATTCATTTTTTTTTCGAGGTCGAAGTTTGTGACAACTTTGGGAGGAAGAAAGTGGCCTATTCCTGTAATTATTGTTTTTGGACTCATTTTGATTTCGACAAATTATAATAAATGAAATTGGAAAAATAAAGCCATATTTCAAAATTTTATTGACTCAGAAAAAAGAGGGAAGTAATATGTTCTTAATTCAGGAAGAACAGATGAATTATTTTAGGAAATTTATATTTCTCTGGGTCCTGTTTTTTTGCTTTGCTCTCTCCGTTTTCTCTGTAGATGAGAATATCGTGAAGATAGAAGCCTCTGTAAGTCCTCAAAGGCTGGCAAGAGGCCAGGAAGGGAAACTTGTCCTGAAGCTGACTCTCCAGGAAGGCATCAGCATCAGTCCTCAACCTTCTTTTATTATAGAGATTAGTCCTGGTGAGGAAATTTCTTTCTCAAAGAATGTTTATACTGCCAATGATCTGGGGATAAAGATTTCCAAGGAAAACGGAGAAGAATACCTGGATCTTAAGGAGCCGCTTGAGATGTTTTTCCATGTCCGCCTGGAAGCAAAACAGGGTAACCACCGTCTTGAGGGGAAAATCAAATATTTTGCGTGTTCCAAAGAGGAAAAATGGTGTCTGAAGAACAGCACTAAATTTTCTGCCGCTTATTATACCCGGAACACCACATTTAAAAAGAAAAAAGGCTCTTCTCCCATTTAGTTGATGAAAAGTCTTTCCTATCCTTTCGTCATTCCTGCGGAAGCAGGAATCCAGTCTATTATAAAATATTTTTTTATTCTTCTGGATTCCTGCTTCCGCAGGAATGACAACTTGCTTTCTTGCTCCGTCATGATTTTCAACTAATTGGGAGATGAACCAGAAAAAATAATCCCACCTTTAAAAGCCGTAAAATAAATGGGGAAAACTGGAGAAATAATCATATTTTTAGCTCTTTTCATTCTCGAGGAACGTCTTACTTACACAATTTGGAGAGAAGCCCTATTTTTTTAACTTACAGCCAGTTGTTTTTTAGGTACCAGTTGATAGTCTCCTGAACTGCTTCATCCATGGAATATTGAGGATAAAAAGACAATTCTTCCGTGGCTTTTCCAATATCTGCGACCCAGCCATCCTGTTTCATATCCTTGAATTTATTCCTGTCGAAAATACTGGGTGTCTTGCTTATCCGACCTCCAATACCAGAGACTAAAGCTGCCAAATAGATAACAGGGAGAGGAATTTTTACTTTTTTTAATTTTTTCCCCATCACCTTTCCTGCAGCTCTTCCAATTTCGTCCCACTTATAAGCTTTCTGGTTTGCGATGTTGAATATTTCTCCACTCTCCAATTCTTTTTGGAAGCATAGATAGATGGCTTTGATAAGGTCTTTGACATAACACAGGCTGAGAAGCCTTTGTTTGGAGGCTAGGGATAGAAGTATCCCTCGTCTTATCCATTTGAAATATTGAAGAAAATCTCTATCTCTCGGGCCAAAAACAGCACTGGCTCTTAAGATTGTAATCGGATAGACATCCTTAAATTTTAAGGCTTCCACTTCACCCATCAATTTGCTTTTACCATAAGGAGTAATGGGAAGTGGTGAACTGCTTTCCTGAACTGGGTTTCCTGCTGAAGAAGGCCCGACAACCGCGAGACTGCTGAGAAGAATAATTTTTTTTGGAAGGATTTTTTGAGAACGGAGAGATTGAAAAAAACTTGCTGTTCCTAGCTGGTTTACTGTATAATAATCAGCCGCCTTGAAAGCTCTGGTTAAACCTGCAGAATGAAAGACATAGTCGATACCAGAGGGAAGAGGAGGAACGGTAAAAAGGTCTCCTTCTAAGAGATGAATTTTGAGACCTGTCAGCCATTTCAGATTGTGGAGATCTCGGACAAGAGCAAAGACCTCGATATTTTTGTTCAGGAGAAATTCAATTAGATGGCTTCCGATAAAGCCTGTGCCTCCGGTGACAAGGGCATTCATGATTAAGATTGTAAAAAAATTCCGTCCCGGGGTCAAATTTGAGCTATTTTAAGGTTCTTAAGAAATGCTAGAAGAAACTTTCTGTCTTAAGGAGAGGTTTTAGAAAAGGAGAAGATGGTGAGTATTTTTGATAAATGTTATAACTTCACACGCGCAGAAGAAGCTGTAGCGATGGGAATGTATCCCTATTTTTCGCCTATTCAAGAAGTTGAAAATAATAAAGTAACGGTTAATGGCAAAGAAATGATAATGATTGGATCAAACAACTATCTTGGGCTTCTCGACCATCCAAAAGTAATGAAGGCAGCTCAGGAAGCTGTGGACAAATACGGAGTTGCGACATGCGGTTCGAGATTCTTGAACGGCACGCTGGATATTCATGTTGAACTGGAAAAGAGATTGGCAAAGTTTATTAAAAAAGAAACAGCCCTTACCTTCAGTACAGGATTTCAGACCAACCAGGGAATTATATCAACCCTTATAGCCAAAGGGGATGCAGTTATTACTGACAAGATGGTTCATGCAAGCATTGTTGATGCAAGCCGGCTTTCTTACGGGGATGTTCTCAAGTACAAACATAATGACATGGCTGACCTGGAGAGACAAATTTCTTCCCTGGATGAGGATGTCGGGAAGTTGATCGTTGTTGATGGGGTTTTTAGCATGGAAGGTGATCTGGCAGACTTGCCGGGAGTTATAGAAGTCGCCAAGAAATACAATGCCAAGGTTATGGTTGATGATGCTCACGGGATAGGAGTTATGGGGAAGAACGGAAGAGGAACTTTAGAACACTTTGGAGTCGAGGACGATGTTGATTTGATAATGGGAACATTCAGTAAATCTTTTGCATCTCTGGGGGGATTTGTTGCTGGCGAAAAAAAAGTTATATCTTATATAAAACATTTTGCACGTTCCTTGATTTTTAGCGCCAGCATAACTCCTGCGTCTGTTGCGACAGTTCTGGCGACGCTTGAGATTATCGAAACTGAGCCGGAAAGAAGAGAAAAATTGTGGGGAATTACAAAAAAAATGAAGTCTGGATTCCAGGCTATGGGTTACAACACTGGACCAACGGAAACTCCGATCATCCCGATAATCGTTGGGTCTGATGAGTTGGCATTTATGCTGTGGAAACTTATCAAAGAAGATGGCATTTTTACTAATCCTGTGGTTTATCCTGCTGTCCCAAAAGGTCAATCCCTCATAAGAACCAGCTATTCTGCTACTCATACAAACGAGGAACTTGATACAGTGCTTCAATCTTTTGAGAAATGCGGCAAGCAGCTCGAAATAATTAAATAAACAATGATATAGGATCGAGCCTGCTCATTTTAAGCTAATGATAAATAGTACAAAAAGAAATAGAATAGGGCAAATATTATCGGTTTTGCTCATAATCTGCTTTTGTTCAGGTGTGGTTGAAGGCTCTGTTTCCATCCTTCCTTTAGACCAGGTTAAAGCTGGTATGAAAGGCAAAGGGAAGAGTGTTTTTAAAGGAAGTAAAATCGAAGAGTTTGATGTTGAAATTCTGGGTGTTCTCCGAAACGTTGAACCAAAAAGAAGTATAATCCTCGCCAGGCTTAAAGGGAATATGTTGGATAATACAGGAGTCATTTCGGGTATGAGTGGAAGCCCGGTATACGTGGATGGCAAACTCATCGGAGCTGTGGCTTATAGCTTTGGAAATTTTGTCAAAGAGCCGATTGCCGGGATTACTCCTATTGCCGAAATGATGTCTATAACAAAAGAAAAAATTCCGAAGTCTTCTTATTCTCCGCGAATCCCCTTAAAGAAGTACCTGGGCTTGGATGAGCTTTTTGAATTAAACAAGGAATTTTTCTTTTCCAAATCTTCTTCCTTTTCAGGCGGGCAAACCTTCACTCCTATGGCAATACCCCTTGTTTTTAGCGGCTTTTCTTCCCAGGTATTTGAGCGAGCTAAACCGTTTTTTTCGAAGCTCGGATTTAGTCCTGTTCGAGGAGGGCCCACGGGGCAGTCTCTGGAAAAAATATCCCCTCCAGATTTAACTCTTCAGGAAGGAGAACCCGTGGCCGTTCAATTTGTCAGTGGCGATCTGAACCTGTCAGCCATAGGGACAGTAACCCATGTTGATGGCGACAAGGTTTATGCCTTTGGCCATCCCATGTACAATTTAGGCTCAGTTGATTATGCCATGAGTAAGGCAAAAGTGATAACTGTAATTCCAAGCCTATCTGAATCATTTAAGATCGCTGTTGCAGATACTCTGGTTGGAAGATTTTCTCAGGATCGAGCCTCTGGAGTGTTAGGGGAGCTGGGGAAAATACCCCAACTCATCCCTCTTAATGTCAGAATAATGAATTCAGGAGGCGATATAGAAGATTTTAAGATGAAAGTAGTTAATGATAAGGTCCTGACTCCTTTTTTCATTAACATATCTGTTGCGAATATCCTCTTAGCTGAAGGGAGATCTTATGGTGATCTTTCCCTAGAATTTATAGGGGATATTTATTTGGAAAATGGGGAGAGTGTTCATCTTGAAGATCTTTTTTCCGGACAATATAACACCTCTGTAATGGACGTTTCGAATATGCTCTCTGCTGTTGTTTATTTTCTGACCAACAATGAGTTCAAAGAATTAGGCATCCATCGCATTGACCTGGGTGTTCGTGCTACTGAAGAGGTCAAATTTGCATACCTGGAAAAAGTATGGCTTGATAAGTATGAAGCCTCTCCTGGCGAAACTATAGGAATAGAGGTTTATTACCGGACTTTTAGAGGAGAAAGTATAGTTAATAAAGGAGGGATTCCAGTCCCGAATCTCCCGGCTGGTTCTGAATTTCAGCTTGTTATTGGCGATGCTGCAGCGATGCAGCAAGTAGAAATGAGCCAGTATAGGACTGCGGGTTTTACCCCTCGAAATTTGAGCCAGCTGATCAGGATGCTGGGTAATCTCAGGAAAAATAATCGTATCTATTTTAAAATAATTGCCTCTAAGCCTGGTTTGTTTCTAAAAGGGGAAGAAATGCCGAATTTACCTTCAACGATTAAGACAATGTTTTCCTCTCCCCGGGCTGCAGCTTCTGCGGCAATGGAGCTTAATAAATCAACACTGAGCGAATTACAATTACCTATCCCTTATGTTTTTAGAGGGTCAGTCCTGATTCCCATTAAAATAAAAAAATAGGAGAGAAAGAGATGAAAAGAGTTTGGATTCCGGTTTTTGCTGTTCTTGTATTTTTAGCACAGGCTCTCCACGGAGTAGTTCCTCAAAAATGGGAGATGAGGAGCAAAAATGATTTTTTAAAAGGCAAGTTTTATGGTATCTCAGTCAATTATGATGGCATTCTTTCTCTTTCTCCAAAAGAAGAAGAGATTAAAGCGCCTGCTGAGGAGTTTTATTTATCCCTTCTTCTTGCCTCAGAACAAGAGATCTATCTGGGAACAGGGCACGGCGGAAAAATTTACAGAATCGGGAAAAATGCCGAGCCAGAACTGTATTTCCAGGTGCCTGAGATGGGCGTCTACTGCCTTGCCCGGGACAAGAAAGGAAATCTTTACGCAGGAACTTCGCCTAACGGGAAGATTTACAAAATTACTGACAAAGGTAAAGGAGCCCCATTTTTTAATCCACGCGAAAAATATATCTGGGATTTACTGTTTACCCAAAGAGATGTCTTGCTGGCTGCAGTAGGCGAGAATGGCGGGGTTTATGAGATCAATAAGCAGGGAGAAGGAAAATTAATCCTGAAATCAGAGGAAAATCATATTCTATGCATCAAAGAGAATAAGAATGAAGACCTTATTGTGGGAACCGGGGGGAAAGGACTGCTTTATCGAGTTCCCAGAAGCAAAAAGGTTTCAGTTCTTTTTGAGTCTCCCCATGAGGAGATAAAAAGTATCGCTTTAGATGAGGAGGGAAATATTTATGCTGCTGCCAGTGGAGCTGTTTTCAGTCCAGAGAAAAAAGTAGATATCCAGGTTCCTGCCAGAGCAGAGACAGGTGTTGCAGTTACCGTAACTCCTTCTCCTGATGTGTTAAAAGAGGCTCTGCTCCTAGGCAGGAAGCAGCCCGGCACTCTTTACAAGATTAATCCGGAAGGAATGGCCAGAAAGCTCTGGAGCTCCAGCGATGAATTGATTTACAGCTTGATCTGGAATGAAGAAGAGAAAAGGCTTGTTTTTGGAACCGGGGATAAAGGAAGAATTTATGCAGTGGACAAAGATGAGAAAGTATCTCTTCTGGTCCAGAAAAAATCTGAACAGATTTATCACCTTCTTCCTTTCCAGTCAGAAATTTATTTACTTTCCAATAATCCTTCCATTTTGAGCGTTCTATATCCCGAGCAGGTCTTTCAAGGGGAGTATCTAAGTCAAGTTATGGATGCAAAGACAATTTCATCATGGGGAAGGATAGAGTGGGAAGCCGAGATTCCGTCTGGAACCACTCTTCAATTTCAAACACGAAGTGGAAATTCCAGTAGACCTAACGAGACCTGGAGCAACTGGTCTCCGCCTTATCAAAAGGAGGATGGAGAACAGATTTTAAGCCCAAAAGCCCGGTACCTTCAGTTCAAAGTTTTGTTCAAAACTCAATCCGGAAAAATAACTCCTCTTTTTCACAAAATTTCACTTTTTTATCTTCAAACAAACATTGCCCCTGTTATAACGAGGTTAACATTACTTCCAGCAAGTGTAGTATTCCTGAAACTTCCGGAACAGGCCGAAGTTATATGGGGAGATGAAGAGAATTTAAATGAAAAAACAAAAGCCAGAGAAAAACTCTCGGCCTTAATTTTGACGAAAAAAGTGGAAAAAAAGGGATTCCAGACTATTACCTGGGAAGCTTCTGATGAAAATGAAGACGACCTCCAGTTTTCACTCTATATTAAAGAAGTAAAAATGAGTAAGTGGCGAGTTTTAAAAGAAAAGTGGAGGGACACGATTTATGCTTTTGATACCTTTTCTTTTCCTGATGGGATTTATATTGTAAAAGTTGTGGCTACGGATATTCCTTCTAATCCAAAGGGCTCGGAATTAAGCTCAGATAAAATCAGCCGGCCTTTGATCATTGATAACTCTCTTCCTGTGATTAGAAATTTCAAGGTGGTAAGAAATAAGAGCAGACTAACAGTGACTTTTTTTACTGAGGATTCCATGTCTTTCATCAAAGAAGTCAAATATCTTATCAGGCCTGATGAGTGGTGCAGTGTTTTTCCAGTGGATGGGATTTGCGATTCAAAAAATGAAAGCTTCGAGATAAATATCACCTTGCCCCCTAAGTTTGATAATCTTATTACTGTGAAAGTGAAAGACAGCCACGGCAATATCGGCGTCCACAGACACACTTTTTAAATCCGCATGTCTGGACTGTCCCACCTGAATTATTCATAAAAACAGCCGACACTATTTTTTATTATCAAAAATATTAGCCTTTTATAAATTCTCTCTCATAATTATAACTCATGCCTTCTTCAATGGACTAATTTTAACTTTATGTCGGCATTTTTTACCTTTCAGGCGAGCTGACCTTACCGCATCTGCTTCGTTCCAGCGCATTCGCAGTGGAAAACCACAGCTTCATACGCTGCGCCTCGCATCTGAGGCAATCTCAACTCATGAATAATCCACGTCCACCTGAATTATTAACTTTTTATTTAACTCTTTCCAGATATTTATCTTCTCTAGTATCAATACGGATAATATCTCCCTCTTTTATGAATTGAGGCACATTTATTGTGATGCCGGTTTCAAGCACAGCGGGTTTACTGCCGGCTGTTTGAGTTGCTCCTTTGAGGAAGGGAGCGGTTTTGATAACCTTGAGGTTTATTGTTTGAGGAGGCTCTATCCCAACTGGCTTCCCTTCGTGTCTTTCAATTAAAAAGACAATGTTAGGTATAAGATAATTGACTGCGTCACCAATTATATCTAAGGCAATTTTGATTTGCTCATAATTTTCAAGGTTCATGAAGATATACTCGTCTCCACTCTGGTAAAGATATTCCATCTCTATCTTTTCAAGGAATGCCTTTTCAACCTTGTCTTTTGAACGAAACCTGTAGTCTAAAAGGGTTTGGTCTTTGAGGTTGCGAAGTTTTGTCTGCATTAAAGCATGACCTTTACCTGGTGTGACATGTGTAGCCTCAAGTACTTTGTATATTTTTTCCTCGATTTTTATGACCATTCCTCTTCTTATCTGAATCGCATTTATCATTTTTACTCCTTACTATGTTTCTTCATGTGATACAGCCCTTATTTTAAGACTTCCTGATGGAAAAAGATATATTCAACGGCAGCCGGAAATCAACTTTCTTTTCTTACTCCGTCACCAACGCGAACAATATAAACTTTTGCCCCTGTTTTTTCCAAGGCTTCGGCTACATTTTCTGACTTTTCACATGTATATGCAAACATGCACCCTCCTCCTCCTGAACCGTTTGTCTTTGCTCCTAGAGCCCCGGCCTTGAGGGAAACTTCTATCATCTGCTCGATTTTCGGGGTGGAGATCTGGAGATAGTCTCTGAGAACTTCATGCTGTTTGGAAAGCAGTTGCCCGAATCGTTTGTGGTCAAAGACTTCTGATTCAAAGAGCGATTCTCCTTCAACAGCTAAATCTCTTGTAAGAAGAGTTCCTTTTAATAGCCTTTTTTCATCTGGAGGAAGTTTTTCGATTTTTTCCTTTTCTTCCTGTGTTATTGAACTAACTAAGCTGAAGCCTTTGATCATTTTTTGAACGTTTGCTACTCCGTCAAGGACATGCTTTTTTATATAGCCAAGCATCCCGGTTGTGTCCTTTTTCTGGAGAGAGTCAGCAAGGACAAATTCTTTTAGAGGGTTTTTAAGTTTTCTGACTTTTAGTTTATCCCCAAAGTGGATGGAGATTACTCCTCCCAGGGAAGAAGTAAAGTGGTCCATTTTACCTCCTGGCTCTTTAAATTCAGCAACTTCTGATAAAAAAGCCAGCTCTGCAATTTTGTCTGCTATTTTAGCTCTTTTATCTCCGGCTGTTTCCAGCAGAAATTTTATCCAGGCTACCACAAGAGCGGATGAGCTTGCAGTACCTGAATTTATGGGAATTTTTCCCTGAACAAGGCAGTCCCATCCTGACGAAAATGTGACTCCTTTTCTTTGAAGAACGTTAACAGCGCTTTTTAAATAATCTCTTTCTTTGGTATAATTCACTTCTTTTGCGAGAGAGAATTCTTCAGTATCTTCAATGTCAGGGAGGTTGACAATAAACTTCTTATCCTCTCTTTTTTTGCCGACGATGGAAATTCTCAAGTTTATTGCAGCAGCGATAATTGGTAAGCCGAAATAATCCTGGTGCTCTCCGAATATACACACTCTTCCCGGGGCTGAAACACGAATTTCTTTATTAATCATGATATCTTTTTATCCAAACTGTGCTGGTGCTGTCAAATAAAAAGTTTGGCGACCCCTTTTTATTTTTATTTGGTTGATTTTACAGATGTTTTTTTTTATAAAGGACTCTAGCCTTATTATATTTATAAGAAGATGATCGAGCTTTGCTTTTTAGGGACAGGAGGGTCTGTAGCAACCAAAGAGAGGGATAATACTTCTTTTCTTATTTGTCAAGAAAAGACGTTGGTCTTGGTCGACTGCCCGGGAAGTGTTTTCCAGAAAATAAAAAAGTTTAACTTTGATCCCCGGAATATAACAGCGATTTTAATTACCCATATTCATCCTGACCATATCTACGGGCTACCTTCTTTTATTCATGCCCTGATGCTGGATGACTGTCTTATTCCGCTTTATGGTTCAGAGGAGGCTGTTAATTTCTGTAAAAAATTGCTTGATATGTTTGATCTTCTGGATAAAAAAATAAAAACAAAGATTAAGTTTGTTTCCCTTGAAGCTGGAAAATCCTTTGAATTGGAAAGTTCGCTGCAGTGCAATTCTTTTAAAGTTCCCCATAGTCCTTCCTCTTTGGCATTCCATTTCCGTTTTAAGGAAAAAAAGAAAGAGTTGTTTTACTCTGGAGATACACCTTGCCGTCCTTCTCTTTTTCAAGAAGCAGCAGAGAAGGATTATCTCATCCATGACTGCAGCGCTCCCTCTCGTTTTTTTAAGGAATATCCTTCGCTTTATACAATGCACACGCATTCCCTTGAGCTTGGAAAATTATCCCAGGAGAGTAAAATCAAATGTCTTGTTCCCTGTCATTTTTTCGGGGAATTGGATTTTTCACTTTCTGAAGTTGAGGAAGAAATAAGGGAAAACTACAAAGGCAGGCTTATTTTACCTGAGGATTTTGAAAGAATAAGTTTATAAAATTTGTAAAATTTGGGGGCAGTCCCTATTTTTTCAAATTGCTGGTTACTTACGCGGAATTATGGAGAAGGTGGAAAAAATTGGATTTGTGGATCCAAGTGAAAAGATTCAGTCTTTTTTCTTTTAGCACTGCTTCTTTTTTTTATGCTATCATGCCTGTAAGATAAAAGGAAAGAAATGGCTGACCTTGTTCTTTTTAACGGTGCTGTTTGGACAGTTAATCCCGATCAACCCTGGGCAGAGGCTGTTGCTATAAAAGGAGAAAAAATTATTGATGTTAGCTCTTCCGAAAAAATTAAGAAGAAAATCGGGGATAAAACAAAAGTTGTCGATTTAAAGGGTAAGATGGTCCTTCCAGGTTTTATAGACAGTCATACTCATTTTATAGATGGGGGATTTTCTCTTTTAAATATTGACCTGCGAGATGTGAAGAGTCGGGAAGAATTCAAAGCCAGGATAAAAGACAAGGCCAAAAAAATCGGAAAAGGTGAATGGATCCTTCATTGTAACTGGGACAACCAGCAGTTCGATCCTCCGGAGCTCCCGACAAAAGATTGGATAGATGAAGTCACTCCACATAATCCAGTTTGTGTGAACCGCTTCGACATGCATATGGTTCTTGTAAACAGTTTGGCTTTGAAGCTTGCCGGAGTCACAAAAAATACTCCCTCTCCTGAGGGAGGAGAGATCCTTAAGGACCCTGAGACAGGAGAGCCCACAGGAATTTTGAAAGACGGAGCCATGAATCTTGTGAAAAAGTTTATTCCTGAACCTTCCCTTAAAGAAAAAATAAAGGCAGCAGAAGTTGCCCTGAGACACGCCGCAAAGAATGGTGTGACTTCTGTGCATGATATGGCTAATAGTGAAAACTTTGAGGTATATCAGGAGCTTCTAAAGACAAATAAGCTCACAGCTCGTCTTTATGTTTATATCCCAATTACCGAAGTTGAGCTTTTTGAGCACCTGAAATTAAAAACGCCCTTTGACAACAATTTCTTGAAGATTGGAGGATTAAAAGGATTTGTTGACGGATCATTGGGTTCATCAACCGCATTATTTTTTGATCCTTATACAGACAATCCCGAGAAAAGAGGATTGTTCCATTTTGAAATGTTCCCGGAAGGGATCATGGAACGCAGGATCATGCAGGCGGATAGAGCTGGCCTTCAAGTCGCTGTTCACGCCATCGGGGATAAAGCAAATCATGTCCTCCTTGATATTTTTGAAAGGATTATTGCTCAGAATGGAAAAAGAGAAAGGCGCTGGCGCATTGAGCATGCTCAGCATCTCCTTCCCGAGGATATTGAACGGATAGCAAAACTGAACATTATTGTTTCTGTCCAGCCTTATCATGCGCTAGATGATGGCAGGTGGGCAGAGAAAAAAATAGGGAGAAAAAGATGTTTATACACTTATGCCTTTAAATCTCTCTTGGAAAAAGGGACTATCCTGGCTTGCGGTTCAGACTGGAATGTGGCTCCTTTGAACCCGCTATCAGGAATTTATGCTGCAGTTACTCGGCAAACTCTGGATGGTAAAAATCCTGAAGGCTGGTTTCCTGAGCAGAAAATTTCCCTTGAGGATGTCATCAAGGGATACACCTTGAACGGTGCCTACGCCGAGTTTTCTGAACATCTCAAAGGATCTATAAAAAAAGGGAAGTTGGCTGATTTGGTGGTCCTCAGCCAGAATATCTTTAAAATCCCTGCTGAAAGTATCCATAAGACTGAAGTCAAAATGACTATTTTTAATGGAAAAGCTATTGAAAGTGAATAATGGTGTCGGCAGTTTTTATGAATAATTCAGGTGAAGCTGATTTATTCACGAGTTGAGATTGCCGCAGATGCGAGGCGACAGGGTATGAAGCTGTGGTTTTCCACCGCGAATGCCCTGCAACGAAGCAGATGAGATAAGATCGGCTCGCCCGAAGGGTAAAAAATGCCGACATAAAGTTAAAAATTTGTCCATTGGAGAAGGTTTGAGTGATAATTATGAGAGAGAATCAATATAACAGGCTAATATTTTTGAGAATAAAAAATAGTGTCGGCAGTTTTTATGAATAATTCAGGTTAAATGATATATTTATATTTTATAGTATTAATCGCTTCTTTTGTTATTTTGTTTAAGTGCGCAGATTTTTTCGTAGATGGAGCCTCCGGAATAGCCAGACAGCTGAATATTCCCAAGATGGTGGTGGGGATAGTACTTGTTGGCATGGCGACAACAGCTCCGGAATTTTGTGTTTCAGTCATTGCCGCTTTTCTGGGGGAACCAGAAATTGCTTTAGGGAATGCTGTTGGCTCAGTTATTTGTGATGATGGAATTGCCCTTGCCCTGGCAGCTATTGTTGCGCCTGCGGTTATCTTTGTGAACTGCCGAGTACTCAAGATAATCGGGGTTTTTCTCCTGGTTATTGATTTTTTTGCCTATCTTCTGGCAAGGAACGGGACAATCGGCCGGTTGGAAGGAGCTATTTTAGTCCTCATCTTACTCCTTTATTTTATTTTTATTTTAAAAAATAAGGATTTTAAGTTCGGCAAAAACAACCAGAAGAATAATAATCTTGGGATAAACAAAAAAAATCATACTCCTGTAATCAGTTCACAGTTAAAGCGGCTGGTCTTGTTATTTATTGCAGGGCTTGCAGGTGTCATTTTTTCCAGCGTCATTGTTGTTTGGGCTGCTAAAAACATAGCTATCCATTTTTCTATTTCTAAAACTATCATTGGCTTGACTGTTATTGCGATCGGAACTTCTCTTCCTGAGATCAGTACATGTGTAACCGCTGCTTTAAAGGGAGAAGGGGAGATAGCTGTTGGGAATATAATCGGGGCAGATATCCTCAATGTCCTGTGGATTATTGGCGTTTCTTCACTCGTTAATCCTATAAAAGTTGAATTAAATGTTATGAATTTTACATTTCCATACATGATCCTGATTGTGACCACAATGCTTGTGGCTATGAGAATTGGATGCCGCTTAGGAAAGATAAAAGGTATTATTCTTTTTGGGCTTTATATAATTTATTTCATTTTAGCTCTTAAGCTTTTTACATAAATAATGTGAGGCTCTTGCCTGCGTTTTAAATCCGCGAGAGCAATTCCGCTTTGCTGTTTATTCTCGGGTGCTGTAGCGTTCTTTTTCTTATTTTTTCTCTTAATAATATGATATTTTGATTTATGTTGTCCGCAGTGAATTTATTTGTTATTATAATTTGTTTTATAAATTGGGAGGCATCAATGAATGTTGGTGTTATAAATGAAAGTTGTAAAATTGAGAACAGGGCTGGCCTAAGCCCGAGCGGGATCTCTTTACTAACAGAACATGGACATACAGTATACGTGCAGGCTGGAGCAGGATTAAAAGCTGGATACACCAATGAAGAATATGCTGACCTTGGGGCAAAAATTGTATTTACTAAAGATGAAGTTTTTGGCCGTTCGGATATTGTCCTCAATATATCCCCTCTTAATGAAGAAGAAAACAAACTCGTGAAAAAGGACCAGATTTTATTCGGATTTCATCACCTTGCTATTGCCAGAAAAAGCTTTATTGAGGAACTTCTCAAGAAAAACGTCACCATCATCGGTTATGAAATTGTTCAAGAAGATAATGAAGTCCTTCCTTTTATTGAGAGTTTAAGTGAGATTGCAGGCCAGATGTGTCTTGTTATCTCGGGTCACTATCTTCAGACCAGTTATGGCGGTCGAGGAATTATTATAGGAGGAGTTGTAAGCGTTCCTCCCGCAACTGCTGTTGTAATAGGCAGCGGCGTTTTAGCCAGGAGCGCCATTAAGAGCTTGCTGGGAGCCGGAGCGCACACTATTGCTCTGGGCAGCTTTATGGATAGACTTAGAGGATTAGAGGAGTTGACTTCGGGGCGGCTGATCACGCTATTTGCCAGTCAATATAACCTGGCACGGATGACAAAAATTGCGGATATATTGATTGGAGCAGTCCTTCGTCCTGGGGAGAGAGCTCCTATCATGGTAACAAGAGATATGGTCAAAACTATGAAAAAAGGTTCGCTCATTGTTGATTTAGCTATCGACCAGGGAGGATGTATTGAGACAAGCCGCCCGACCACTCTCGAGCAGCCGACTTTTGCTGATGAAGGAGTTATCCATTACTGTGTTCCCAATATCACCTCAGCAGTGAGCCGAACTTCAACAAAAGTATTATCCAATTTAGTTGCTTCACGCTTAGTGGAAATAGGAGAATTGGGGATTGAACAATGTTTGAGAGAAAACCATGCTTTGGCAAGAGGTGTTTATATTTTTAAGGGTAAAATAACAAAGAAGAATCTAGCTGAAAGATTCAATCTGGAACATAAAGACTTAATTTCTTCTTTATAGAGGTCAGTAAAAATGGAAAAGGTCATCGATGAATTCGATAAGGATCAAAGAGAACTTATTCATTTACTTCATGAAATCCAGAAGCAGTTCGGCTACATCCCGGCTCACATGATTTCTCAGATTTCCAGGCAGTTAAAGATCTCTGAAAGCGAAATATTCGGAGTCCTTACATTTTACAAGGCTTTTACCCTCGAGCCCCGTGGGAAATATGTCATCACTGTCTGTTTGGGCACAGCCTGTCATGTCAGAGGCGGCCCCAGGATTGTGGATGAGCTAGAACGCAAACTCAGTATTAAAGTTGGCCAGACAACTGCTGACAAAAACTTTTCACTTGAAACAGTAAATTGCCTTGGTTGTTGCGCAATAGGACCGGTGGTTGTGGTTAATGAGAAGTATTACTCCCACGTTACAATGAATAAAGTTGATGCCATCCTCAAAGAGTACAAGGCCTATGTGTAAGCTCTCATGAAGAAAATTAATCGTCCAGAACAGTTAGCTGAGTGGAAGCAAAGGATTATATCCAACCGTTTTCCATACAAAAAAATAATTGTTGTATCTTCTGGGACTTGCGGTCAAGCTAGCGGGTCTCTTCAGATTATTGAAGCTTTAGAGCGTGAACTTGAAAAAAGGAAACTCGAAGATACTATAGAAATAAAGATAACCGGCTGTCATGGATTTTGTGAATTGGAACCGAATATTGTTATTTATCCCGAAGGCATATTTTATAAGATGCTCAAACCAGAAGACATCCCAAATGTCATAGAAGAAACGATTCTCAAAAATAAGATAATTCCGTCCTTGGTTTATGAAGACCCAAAGACAGATTGTAAAATCAGCAATCAGAAGGAAATTCCCTTTTACAAAAAACAGATGCGGCTGCTCAGTGAGAATAATTTCATAATTAATCCTACAGAAATTCAAGATTATATAGCTTTGGATGGGTATAATGCTTTAGCAAAAGTCCTTTTTAATATGACATCGGAAGAGGTCATTGATGAAGTCACAGCTTCCGGATTAAGAGGAAGAGGCGGGGCAGGCTTTTTTACAGGGAAAAAATGGGAGATTTGCCGCCGGGTAAACTCTGGTGTGAAATATATTATCTGCAACGCAGACGAAGGAGACCCAGGGGCATACATGGACCGAAGTCTGTTAGAGGGGAATCCGCACAGTGTGATCGAAGGCATGATTATCGGGGCTTATGCTATTGGTGCTTCGGAGGGTTTTATATATGTTCGGATGGAATATCCCCTTGCTGTTAAGCACATAACCATAGCCCTTGAACAGGCAAAAAAAGTCGGTTTGCTGGGAAAATCTATTCTTGGCTCTGAATTCCGTTTTTATATTCATGTCATTGAGGGCGCGGGAGCTTTTGTTTCTGGAGAAGAAACATCTCTCATGGCTTCCATTGAAGGCAGGAGGGCTTTCCCGAGACAGAGACCTCCCTTTCCGGCACAAGAAGGGCTATGGGGGAAGCCTACCAATATCAACAATGTGGAAACATGGGCGAATATTCCCTACATCATAAATAAGGGAGCGGATTGGTATTCTCAGATAGGCACAAAAAAGAGCAAAGGAACAAAAATATTTTCTCTGGTGGGCAAGATTAACAATACAGGGCTCGTAGAAGTGCCCATGGGTATTAAGCTGAAAAACATCATCTATGATATTGGCGGCGGCGTAAAAAATAACAAAAAATTCAAAGCGATTCAGACTGGAGGTCCATCTGGAGGATGTATCCCGGCCGATATGCTTGATTTGCCCGTTGACTACGATAGCCTGGCTAAAGCTGGGTCAATCATGGGTTCGGGCGGGATGATTGTTATGGATGAGGACACATGTATGGTAGATATTGCCCAGTATTTTCTGAGTTTTACTCAAGAGGAATCCTGCGGCAAGTGTGTACCATGCCGGGTGGGAACCAGGCAGCTGGTAGAGATTCTGACTCGTATCACTAAAGGTGAAGGAGAAGAGGGGGATATAGAAAAACTTGAGAATTTGGCAAAAACCGTTAAGAAAGGATCTCTTTGTGGATTGGGACAGACAGCGCCCAATCCGGTCCTTACAACACTTCGCTATTTTAAGGATGAGTATGAAGCCCACATTAGAGAGAAGAGTTGTCTCGCTTTAGCCTGTAAAGATTTAATTATTTACTATATTGAACCGGATAAATGTGTGGGATGTCTTCTGTGTTTAAAAAACTGCCCGGTCGAAGCCATAAGTGGAAAGAAAAAAGAAATTCACGTGATCGATCAAGAATTATGTATTAAGTGCGGCGCTTGCCTTGAAGTATGTCCTCCAAAAGTTGCGGCTGTTTCAAAATACACAGGGAAAAAAAGGGATAGAATTTTAAAAAAGGATTTGAAACAAAGAGCTAAAGAATGAAAATAATTATTGACGGAAAAGAGCTTGAAGTAGAAGGTAAAAGGACAATTTTAAATATTGCCCAGGAAAATGACATCTTTATCCCTTCTCTTTGTGACCATTCCCGTTTAACTCCTTATGGCGGTTGCCGGCTTTGTATTGTTGAGATTAAAGGAAGAAAAAACTATGCTCCCTCATGTTGTACATATGCTGATGACGGTATGGAGATAAAAACAAAAACTCCCCGGCTCCAGAGATTGAGGAGAGAGATTTTAGAGCTTATACTTTCTGAACATCCTAATGCATGCCTTATCTGCAGTGAGAAAGAGAATTGTGATGACTATAAATCAACCATCCGGAAAGTTGGGGAGACCACAGGGTGTGTCCTTTGTTCAAACAATGGACACTGCGAGCTTCAGGATGTGGTTAAAGCCCTAAAAATAGATAAGGTCCGGTTTCCGTCTCTTTATAGAGATTTTGAAGTCAAAAAAAGTGACCCTTTCTTTGACCGGAACTATAACCTGTGTATTCTTTGCGGAAGATGTGTAAGGACCTGCCATGAGGTGAGAGGAGCGTCTGCGATTGCTTTTGTGTACAGAGGATCTCAAGCTGTTGTTGGGACAGTGCTTGATTTGCCGCTTCTTGACTCGGGGTGTCAGTTTTGCGGAGCCTGCGTGGATGTTTGTCCAACAGGAGCTTTAACTGAGAGAGCTATAAAATATGAAATATTGCCTGAAGAAACAACAAAATCAGTTTGCCCTCTCTGCAGTGCAGGATGTGAACTTAAAATAGACCTCGTGGGAGGGAAAATATTGGGCTCAAAACCATCCGAGGATGAAGCAGCGAATCGAGGACAGGCATGTGTTAAAGGACGATTTGTAATAAGAGATATTGTCTACAGTCCCCGGAGGATTCTTAAACCCTTAATCAGGACGAATAAAAAGCTGGAAGAAGTCAGCTGGGAAGTGGCACTCGATTTTGTTGCTCAGAGACTGAAAAAATACAAGGGAGAAGAAATCGCTTTGATAACTTCTCCCCAGCTGTCTTGCGAGGATAATTATCTTTTTCAGAAGTTTGCAAGGGAAAGACTTAAAACAGAAAATATAGGCAGCTCTTATTCCTTTTCTCCCTTGGCAGTCTATCATGAAATGTCTCAAAAAAATCAGTTAGGGCTTGCTTTAAATTTTAAGATAAGAAATATTTCAAAGGCAAAGGTTATTTTTCTCCTGGGAGAGGATCTTGCTGTCTCTCATCCTTTAATCTGGCTTGAGGTGCTCGAAGCCGTTAAAAATGGAGCTAAGCTTATTGTCGCCAGCTCCAATGAGCTCCCTCTAAATCGCTTCTCTTCGCTCTGGCTTCAAATTAAACCGGGCACTGAGTTCCATTTACTTAGTTTTCTCTCTCGGATCCTTATAGAGAATGGAAGTGCTGGGAGGCTTTCCCGGATTGAGGAATTTGATTCTTTCAAAAATTCTCTTAATAAACTGGATATGTCTAAAGTCTTTGAGATAACAGGTATTACTGAGGAGGAATTAATTAAGACATCCAGGCTTCTTTTAGAAGAAGAGCCGGCGGCATTTCTCTTTGGAGTGGGATTAACTCAACATCCTTGGGGAAGTCAGAATGTAGCGGCGCTCCAGAATTTAGCGCTTCAGACGCAGGCCCAGATCTTTCCCCTTGGGCTCGAGAATAACTTAAGAGGTCTGTTCGAAGTAAGGCGGAATTATCCTGACAAAGGATTGACTTTTAACAAAATTATTCAGGCTGCTTCTTCAGGGGATATTAAAGCTCTTTATCTGGCAGGGCCCATACCTTACCTGAATAAAGCGAAGCTGAAATTTTTAGTTCTTCAAGATAGCTATATAAATGAAAATTTTGAACTTGCAGATGTTATCTTACCGGCAACCACTTTTGCAGAGACTGAAGGGACATTCATTAATGAAGAGGGAAGAGTTCAAAGATTTAAGAAGGTTGTTGAACCAGTTGGAGAAGCTAAACCCGATTGGTGGGTAATCTCTCAATTAGCCTGCAAGATGGGAAATAAAGGATTTAATTATAAGAATGTCTCAGGGATCATGAAAGAGATGAACAAGGTTATCCCCGGTTTTTCGAATATTTCATACTTGAAGCTGGAAAACGGCAAAGAGATCTTTATCCGGGACGAGAAAAAAAGGAGAAAGTCGTTTATCCCTTTAGAAGACAATGTTCCCCCTTTTAAAACCAGCAAGAAATACCCATATCTTTTGTTTCTCGACTACAGTTTGGATTATTACAGAAGTTTACCTCTGGGCAGAGAAAGTTTAGGTCTGAGAAAGATCAGAGATTCCAGATGGATTAAGATCTCTCCTGAGGACGCAAAAAAGTTAAAGTTAGACGAAGGAGAGAGTTTAAAGGTTGAGTCTTCTTCAGGAAGTTTCAATGGCTTCGTTAAGATAATAGAATCCATGCCCAAGGGAACAATAAGTACCAGCCTCCTCTGGAGCGAAGATTCTGATTTTTCTGCGGTTAGTTTTTTCACAGGCTTTTTTCAGGAAGAAAATGCTTTAGGAATGCTGCCTGTAAAAATTAAAAGAGGAAAGTGATGGCAAAAATTTTATTGAGAGAACGGTTGGTACCTAATATCCATATTCTCGAAGTTTATTCTCCTGATATAGCACGGAAATGCAAGCCCGGACAGTTTGTTATCATCATGCCTGATGAACACGGAGAAAGGATTCCGTTGACGATCGCGGATTGGGACAGAAAGAAAGGCTCTGTTACTTCGGTCTTCATGGTCGTGGGGACTTCTACTCACAAACTTTCTATCCTCAAAGCAGGAGATGAAGTTCCTGTTTTTGTGGGTCCTTTAGGCAGGCCGTCTGAAATAAAAAAATATGGAACTGTTCTTTGTGCTGGAGGCTGTTTTGGCATTGCTGCCATTTATCCATTAGCCCGCGCTTTAAAAAAGGCAGGAAATAAAGTTATTACAGTATTAGATGTTAAAGCAAATTATCTTCTTTACTGGGAAGATAAGCTGAGGGCAGAAAGTGACCTCTTGTTTATTTCTGCGCGTGATAGTTTCTACGATTGTAAAGATTATATTCCAAGAACTCTCAAGAATATAATGAAAAAGGAATCTGAAATCCACAGAGTCCACTCAATCGGCTGTACTTACTTGATGTCCACCTGCTCTGAGGCCACCAAGCCGTATGGAATAAAAACGATAGTCAGCCTTAATCCTATCATGGTGGACGGAACCGGAATGTGTGGAGCATGTCGGGTTACCGTGGATGGAAAGACAAAATTTGCCTGTGTGGATGGGCCTGATTTTGACGGTCATTTAGTCGACTGGGAAGAGCTTTTCTCCAGGCGTAAATCATATTTTGAGGATGAGATACAGTCTCTGTGTTACTGGGAAAAAAAGGAATTTCCTTAAAGATTTGGGAGATAAAAGAGTAAAAGATGACTGAGAAAAAGGAAATGGCCCCTGAGCTGAAGGAAGGACTCAAGGCTGAATTCAATAAGGAATGGCGGAAGGAACTGCGGAAATCTCTTCCAATTAAGGAAAGGACAAAGCTCCGTCGCCAGAAAATGCCGGAGCGAAAACCTGAAGAGCGGAATGTGGACTTTGATGAAGTTAATCTGGGTTTGGATGCCAGGAAGGCCAAAAAAGAAGCCCGGAGATGCCTGGATTGTGCCAATCCTCAATGTGTGCTGGGCTGCCCTGTAGGAATTGATATTCCGACTTTTATAAAACTTATAGAGATAGGTGATTTTGCTCAAAGTATTCAGAAGATGAAAGAGACTAACAGCCTTCCGGCAATCTGTGGTCGTGTATGCCCTCAGGAAACCCAGTGTGAAGATTTGTGTACTGTGAAGAAGGCAACAGGAACGCCTGTTGCTATAGGAAATTTGGAGCGGTTTATTGCCGACTATGAGATGAGTCAAGGAGATGTTTACATTCCTCAAATCACGCCTCCAACTGGGTACAAGGTTGCTATTATCGGAGCAGGTCCAGCAGGTTTGACTGTAGCTGGAGAGCTGGTGAAGAAAGGCCATAAAGTGACAATCTTTGAAGCCCTCCATGTTGCCGGAGGAGTTTTGGCTTATGGAATCCCAGAGTTCAGGTTGCCCAAAAAAACCCTTCAAGCTGAAGTGGATTACCTCAAACGATTGGGAGTCGAGTTAAAAACAAATTTTATTGTTGGATTAACAGCAACTCTTGAAGATTTAAGAAATGATGGATTTGACGCTTTTTTTATAGGAACAGGAGCCGGGCTTCCCAATTTTATGAGGGTCCCCGGTGAAAACCTGATCGGGATTTATTCAGCCAACGAATACTTAACCCGGGTCAATCTGATGAAAGCCTATAATTTCCCTGAATATGATACTCCTGTGTTTTTAGGAAAGAGAGTCGCAGTTTTAGGCGGTGGAAATGTAGCCATGGATTCTGTTAGAACTGCCAAAAGACTTGGAGCAGAATTAGCCGCCATAGTCTACCGCCGCTCGAGGGTTGAGATGCCGGCAAGAGTTGAGGAAGTGCATCATGCTGAAGAAGAGGGCATCGAGTTTCACTTCCTGACTACGCCTACAAGCTATATCGGAGATGAAAAACATCAGGTTAAAGCCATGGAATGTTTGCGGATGGAGCTTGGAGAGCCTGATTCTTCCGGGAGACGTCGGCCAATTCCTATTGAAGGCTCGGAATTCATCATGGATGTTGACATGGTTGTTGTTGCAATTGGAAACAGCCCCAATCCTTTGATCCCTCAAACTACACCTCAGCTTAAAGTTGGAAAGTGGGGAAATGTGGAAGTGGATTGGGATACTATGGCTACAAGTATAGAAGGAGTTTATGCCGGAGGAGATATCATACGGGGTGGTGCCACGGTTATTCTAGCTATGGGAGATGCCCGCATCGCTGCAGCTGAGATGGATAAATACCTGAATACAAAAAAGAGTAAATTACAAGGTACAAAGAGCAAAAAAAGAAGAGCGAAATAAAATAAACTGGAAGAACTTGAAGTGCAAAAAGGATGTAATTGCGGGCGAAAAAAAAGAGGATGGGAATCTCGCGTGAGGAAATTAACTGAGCAGGCAGATGTTTTATATTACTTTCCCAGGATTATTTATATGATCGAGAGGATTTAATGAGTTGGGTTGATGATTACAAAAGTAAGCTAATTACTGCGGAAGAAGCTGTCTCTGTGATTCAAAGCGGCGACCGTGTTTATATCAGCGGAAATGCTGCCACTCCTTACGCCTTGATGAGTGCCTTAGCTTCAAGGAAGGATAAATTGGAGGATGTTGAACTTGTTCATGTTCTTCTTATGGGAGAAGATCCGCTTTCCAGACCGGGCATGGAAGGTCATTTTCGCCATAATTCTCTGTTTGTTGGTCCGGCAGACAGAAAGGCAATCAATGAAGGGAGGGCAGATTATGTTCCAATCTTCCTTCACCAAATTCCAAATCTTTTTTATTCAGAACAAATGCCTCTTGATGTTGCCTTGCTTCATCTTTCCCCTGCCGATGAGCATGGATTTATGAGCTTAGGAGTTGAAGTGCTGGCTTCCAAGGCAGCAGCGGAAACAGCAAAAATTGTTATTGCCCAGGTTAATGAGAAGATGCCACGGATTTTAGGGGATTCATTTATCCATGTTTCACGAGTTCATAAAATTGTTGAGGTTTCCGAAGAACTGCCTCAGCTTGAGAGAAAACCTTTTACTGAGGTGGAAAGAAAGATAGGGCATTTTATTGTGGATCTCATTGAGGATGGTTCCACTCTGCAGTTGGGTATAGGAGGAATTCCTGATGCAGTTCTATCCGCTTTAAAAGGCAGGCAAAATTTAGGTATTCATACCGAAATGGTTTCTGACGGAGTAATGGAAGCCATAGAGGAAGGAATCATAACCGGAGCCAAAAAAACATTTCATCCTTATAAAGTCATATTTACTTTTTTATTGGGTTCTAAAAAACTCTATGATTTTGTCGATAATAATCCGATGTTCGAAGCCCATCCTACTGACTATACAAATCATCCCTTTAATGTTTCCCGGAATGATAATATGGTTGCTGTCAATTCTGCTATTGAAGTGGATATAACAGGACAGGTCTGTTCTGACTCTATCGGTACATATATTTACAGCGGATTTGGTGGGCAGGTTGATTTTATTCGGGGGGCTGCTCATTCAAAAGGGGGCAAGCCTGTTATTGCGCTTCCCTCTACTGCAAAGAAAAATGAACTCTCCCGGATTGTTCCTTTTCTGAAAAAAGGAGCAGGGATTGTCACAACCAGAGCTGATGTCAAATATGTGGTTACAGAATACGGCGTTGCCTATCTCCATGGAAAAAACCTGCAGGAGAGGACAATAGCGTTGATTAATATTGCCCATCCAAAATTCAGGGAGGATTTAACAAAAGAAGCAAAAGGCAGGTACCTGCTTCCTTGAGAGTCTAATTTACTTTAATGAAACAACCAGATCTATTTCCGACTCAAAAAGGTCACATTGGAACAGATGAATCGGGAAAAGGGGATTATTTTGGTCCTCTTGTGGTCGCAGGGGTTTTCCTCCCAGACAAACAGCTGAATGTTTTAACAGAATTGGGTGTAAAAGACAGTAAAAGACACTCTGATAACCGTGTCCGCGAATTAGCCGATATTTTAAAAAAAGGATACAAACATTCTTTGGTCGTTATTGGTCCTGAAAAGTATAATGAGCTTTACCTGAAGCTGAGAAACCTCAATAAAATACTTGCCTGGGCCCATTCGCGTGCCATTGAGAATATACTGGAAGAAGTGCCCTGTTCTCTTGTTATTACAGACCAGTTTGGAAATAAATCTTTTGTCCTTAACGCTTTGATGAAGAGAGGGAAAGATGTTGAGCTTGTCCAGAAGCCAAAAGCTGAGGAGGATCTGGCAGTTGCAGCAGCTTCGATTCTCGCCAGGGCAGAGTTCCTGAAACGTCTTTATTTTCTTTCTCAGGATGTAGGAATAAACCTTCCTAAAGGTGCATCCGCGCTTGTTGAAGAGACAGGATTAAAGCTTGTCAAACTTCAAGGGGTCCAGATTCTTGATAAAGTCGTCAAGAAACATTTTAAAATCACAAAGCGCATTCTGGCTTCCTTATAAAACTGTGAACTCAGGCCAGGAAGGCAGAGCTCAAAACTAAAAAATCAAGTGGCGGGAAGATATTTATCGTAAAAAGCTGAACAAAACAGAATAGTAAGAAATAATGGGCGATCTTTTAAGAATTATCCTTATCATCCTTGTTCTCCTTTTTTTAATCAAGAAAAAATGGGATCTTGGTCTTGTTCTTTTCCTTGGAAGTCTGCTAACAGCCATAATTTTCCATCTTGATTTTAAAGTTCTTGCTCAGAATATGCTGGGGGCTTTAACTTCAGGGGAAACGCTCAGTCTAATTGGTGTTGTTATTCTTGTCCTCTATCTGGGAAATCTTCTCCAAATCAGAGGGAATTTCAAAACAATGGTGGATGCTCTAAAAAGTCTAATTCCAGAGCCTCGCCTGATTTTAGCCCTTCCTTCTGCTTTTATCGGCTTGCTGCCCATGCTTGGAGGAGCATTGATATCTGCTCCGATTGTTGAAGAAGCCGGTTTGCGCTGGAAACTTTCTCCAGCCTGGAAAACATTTCTCAACTATTGGTTTCGTCATATCTGGGAATACAGCTGGCCCCTCTATGTCAATGTGATCCTTGCTTCAGCAATCCTCCAGATTCCCATAAAAAGAATTGCCTTGATTCAGTCCCCTTTCACTATTCTTGCTGCATCCCTGGGTCTTGTTATTCTTTTCAAGAATGTTCCATATCTCCCCGGGGAGAAAAGCGGTAAGAGCTTTCTGAAAAATTTATTTAATCTCTTTTTTAGTATCTGGCCAATTTTCTTAACCATTATTTTAATTTTTACTTTAAAATTCAGCATGCTTTTCTCTCTTGTTGTTGTTGCTCTTTTAACACAGATTTTTTTCCGAATGGGAATCCGGGAGAGATTGAAGATTATCTGGATAAGTATCTCAATAAAAACAGTGTTCCTTGTGGTTTCTGTCATGGTCTTTAAAAGAATTCTTGAAGTATCAGGAGCGCTGAATTCTCTGACTCGTGTTTTTGAGCCGGAAGGGATTACGGCTTATATGCTTCTTTTTTTAATTCCTTTTTTTATTGGCCTTTTGACCGGGGTCAATCATGCCATTATCGGGATTTCTTTCCCTGTTCTCCTTCCGATCTTAGGGTCGGGAAATCCGGATATGGTGTTGGTTATGTTTGCCTATGTCAGCGGCTTTGTGGGAATTCTTCTCTCTCCAGCTCACCTTTGCCTTTTTTTAACCTTGGATTATTTTAAAGCAGACTTGCGTGATGTCTATAAAATATTGATCTGGCCTTCAGCTGTTATCTTTGTAGCTGCTTTTTTGGTATTATTATTTTTTCGGATTTTTTAAATGGGAATTATATGGTCCCCATTTTTGAACCGTCCTCAGGAGAGTCAAAATGAAAAAGGAAACAAAACGGCTTTATCTTGAAGACCCTTACCAGGTAAAGTTTGATGCTCGAGTTATAGAGAAGGTTTTTCGGGAGAAAAAACCTGCATTAATCCTTGATCAGACGTGCTTTTATCCGGAGTCAGGCGGGCAGCCTTATGATAAGGGTACCATAAACGGAATTAATGTAATAAATGTTCTAGAAGATAATGGAAAAATTGTCCACATTCTCGAGAAAGATATAACAACTCAAAGTGTGTCAGGAAAAATAGATTGGGAGACTCGTTTTGACCATATGCAGCAGCATTCGGGCCAGCATATTCTTTCCCAGAGTTTTAACGAGCTCTTCGGAGCAGAGACACTTTCTTTTCATCTGGGAGAAGTGCTCTCGACTGTTGAGATAGATCTGGGGAAGATTTCAGATGAAGATGTAAAGAATGTCGAAAAACGGTCCAATGAGATCGTGTTTCAGAATAGAGAAATAAAATCTTATTCTGTTCTTGAGGAGCAGGTAAAGAATATTCCTTTGAGAAGGCCGCCTAAGAAAAAGGGAGAAATCAGGGTTATTGAAGTTTCAGATTTTGATTTTTCTGCCTGTGGAGGAACCCATGTCCGGCGGGCAGGTGAGATAGGTTTGATCAAAATTCTCAGCTGGGAAAAAATCAGGAATAATTGCAGGTTTGAATTTGTCTGCGGTAAAAGAGCTTTTGAAGATTATGTATGGAAAAACAGGATTCTTCGCGAGCTCTCAAACAGATTTACGGTCCATGAACGGGAGATCCTCCCCTCGGTTGAAAAACTATCTTCAGATTTAAAATCTCAAAAAAGAAAAACTAAAAAGATGCAGGAAAAAATAGTCCGGTATGAAGCGCAGGATATCGTTCAAGAAGCGAAGGAAAAGATAATCAAAAAAATTTTTACGGACAAAACCCAAGATGAGCTCAGGTTTCTGGCACTAAGCATTATAAGAGAGGGTGATTTTATTGTACTCTTTGGCGTGCGAGGAGAAAAAAGGGGGCATCTGGTCTTGGCATGTTCTGAGAATTTCAATATCGATATGAGGGAACTTATTCCTGTGGCATCTTCCTTGATAAAGGGGAGAGGAGGAGGGAGGGAATCTCTGGTCGAGATTGCCGGAGAGGATACAAAAAATATTGAACTCGCTCTGGATAAATTATACAAAAGTGTAAGAAAAAAAATAGAGCCAGACCTTTAAGGCTTTTTTGTTCATAAAAGGCCGGGGACAGACATTCAAAGCTTCTATTAAGGAAGCATCTTTTTTTCTGTGATGGATTAATAAGGGTATTTGGGAATGTCTGAGCTTCCGTTCAGATTTTTAACGCCATTCCTTCATCATTCTATTCAAAGCATAAACGAAGGGCAGTGGGTGAGAAAAACCGTTTGAAGGCAAAGCGG
>Ga0209986_10000080_pt1 | contig 79921 bp, 76 predicted proteins | sample BlataG_FD_183168 | JGI IMG/M metagenome (GOLD analysis project Ga0209986, IMG submission 183168) | Deep subsurface microbial communities from Black Sea to uncover new lineages of life (NeLLi) - Black_00105 metaG (SPAdes) (version 2) | ecosystem: Environmental > Aquatic > Marine > Oceanic >...
CAGGAGAAGTTGGTGGTAAGGATAATGTCTTGACCGCCGCAGACTGGTGAGCAGAGCTCAAGCACTTTGCCTAGGGCTGTGGTGAACTCCCGCAGCTCTGACCACTTGCTCAGGAACGGCTCTCCTAAAGCCACCCTTACCTTCCAGTAGTAGATTGTGCCTGGCTCTAGTCCGGTAACGACAAGGCATGTCTCATCAGTATACAGCGTGTACTTCAAGTCCTTTAGCTCAGGACAATCGGCGCAGTAGCTGTAGACGGATATCTCATACAGGTCAGCGTCATCCAGCTCTTCCCACTCAAGGGTAACCTTGCTCGTTGAGGTCAGCTGGGTTCCGTCAGACGGTGACTCAAGGATTACCGGTGTTGCCAGCGGGTCATCCCACACCCAGATATAGGTGGGATTGGCGCGGTCAAGAACCCACAGCACATTGCTCCTCGTGGTCAGCCACAGGTCATCGGACGACACCGGGTGGGCTAGCATTGAATCATCTTCAAGCCCTTCTCTTAGCCACTCAAAGACCACATCGGCTGTCTTAGTCGCCATCGGGTTCAGCGAGCGCACCACACCGCTACCTGTGGCGAGAGTCACAGGTAGACCCGGTTCTGTGATTACATCCGCCCTCAAGACGCTGCTCATGCACATAACCGTCTGGTCATCTTCGCCGAGGTCTATGCAGGCCCAGAAGTGTATCGTGCCCGTAGCACCTGAGTCATGACCTTCAACGGCAATCTCACCCTCAAGACCCTTTACCGCTGTGACGTATAAATCACTGTCCCACACCCAAAGGTCTTCATCACCAGCCGGCATAAAGTCCTCAAAGTCTACATCTATGTATACCGTGCCCGTAGCCCATGAGTCATCGCCTTCAACTGCAATGGAGCCCTGAACATCGTCATTACCAGATTGCTGGTCGAACTCCATGTCGTCCCAATCGATGAAAACATACTCACCCAACTCGAAGATGCCGTCAGGTGCGCTGACACAGTAGTCAGTAATGGTGAGAGTGTTAAACAGTCGGATGGTTAAGTCCTCGGCGCCGTACATGAAAAGCCATTCATCATTATTACCATTATTTCCGAACCAGTCCTCACACTCGAAGTCTATCCATACCGTGCCGGTAGCACCTGACCAACCGCCAAGAATGTCAACGGTGCCCTCAACATCATCGGGACCAAAACCCCTATCGAACCACAGAACATTGCTGCCGGAGCTGAGGTCGGTAGTGATGGTAACCGGCTCGCCATGCTGGAAGGTTCCGGTGATACCGGTTACACGCACAGCGTTATTGGCGTGAGGGTTAGTGAGATCGTGGTCAACAACCACAACGTCGCCTTGCTCACCGTAATCCTCACCTTCGCAGGGAATGGTACCAAATAGGATAACCTCTGAATCATAGCCTGCGAGCTCAATGTCGCCCGAGATTTCGTAGCAACAACCGGCGGTGTAGACCAGGTTACAGCCAAGGATGTCTAGCAGCTCACCGTCATCAAAGGGGCCATTGAGGATGTCGGTTATCACTTCCTCTTCAAGCAGAAGGTCAGCAGTCTCATCGTTCTCGGGGCATATGACGGAGACGGTGCCATTAGCCTCAGTGCGCAGATATACGGTTGTCTCGGTCTCTCCCTCTACCCCGGCATCAGACACGTAAAGCGCAGTGTCGCCAGCAGCGTCTATACCCGTGGCTTCAACTAGCAAAGCGTAAATATTCTTCCAGTTCTGCTTGGACCACTTCTTACCAGTGTCAATATCGCAGCGCCATATGTCAGTCCCAGCAGCAGCGTATATCATGAGTTCTCCCTCATCGCCGCTGGTGCCATATCCCGGGTCAAAGAGGACGTAGGTATTCGCCTCATCAAATGGGTCACTCGAATCGGCTACCTCGTCCCACTCTTCACCCAAGTCCTCGGAGATGAACACCTGACCACAGGCATCGCCATACAGGACACTCCCGTCATCGGCGATGTTAGGCGACAGGTCAAAGTCTATGCCACAGCAAGCATCTGTGGCAGTGTATTCTTTCCACTCTGTCCTGCCGTGGTTGGTGGTCTTGAAGATGGTTCCTGCGTCATCGAAGGAGCCACCAGCCAGCACGGTATCCTCGTCTATTACCACCCATGCCGAAATGGTTGGCCTCGGCGCGCAGGGGCGTGTTAGCTGAGTCCAACTGCAGCCGACATCCGTTGACCTGAACATCTCAAAACCACGGTTGGCAAGATACAGACAATCGGTGGTGCCGAAGTCAGGAGATACCTGCACCCAATCCATCTCGTAGTTATGGAACAACAACTCTTCGTCCGCGGCATCGTACATAAGCACAAGGCTACTATAGACCCTCTCCCAGTAGGTGCCATCCCACCGGAACAGACTGGTGCTGGGCTCGTCATTGATGTCGTAGTAATCATCATCATCAAACACATTATAGTAGAAGTACTCCGACAACAAATCTACATCAAGACCATCAAGGTAACCACAGGGGTAAGCACAGTAATCCAGCTCAAACATGATTGAGCTGCCATCAAGGTACCCCGGTGCGTGGTCAATATCCAGAACCACATCTATGCAAGTAGCAATCAGTGAAATCTGGTTCCAGTATTCGCCAACCTCATCACCGCAGGAACGCGATACCGCGCATCCACAATAGCTGGTTGACGCCAGAGCCGAATCACCAACCCACAATACATAGGTTTCCTCCAGACCGGTGGGGTTCTTCTTGCTGGCATCCCAGGTGTAGCCGCCGTCACTGCTGTAGTAGGTATTGGTGGAGACCTGGTACTCCCAATCGTTGTAAGCACCGGCTATCAATGATGCGTCATCGGTATCACCCTTGATATCCAGGCTGCAGATGTTGGCGTGTAGCAAGCCAATACAGCCGGCACTAAAGCCCCGAACATTGAGGTCAGTGGCATAACAAGGAGTGTCAGCGCATGGGGTAACTGAGTAGACATCACCACCTTCCTCGTAATCAAGAGCAGCGACACCGACGAACAGGGTATTGCCCGCGTCCTCATAGTCGTCGGGGAAGCCAATCCTGGTGGCGTGCTCAATCGCAAAAGGATTGGTCGGGTTACAGTCCCACACCAGCTCGGCAATCTCAGCCCAGCTACATATAACACCTATGGTGCTGATAACATGGGTCTCACTTCCATCACTCACTACCACTATCGTCTTCTTGCTGTCATCAAAGCCAGGCTCACAGCCTATGGAGTAGGGAATGTATCCACCGTCAGGACCCTCATAGCAATGTAGCTCCAGGTCAATCCATTCCGCCGGGTAGCCCTCTTCATTTATGTAGAGGACACTGGGCTCTCCCAAGGAAGGAGCGTCCACGTCAGTCTCTGTTACTCCTATGAATAGATAGGGCTCATCATTGGAATAGCCGACATCAAGGCAGGTGATGGGTGCATCGACCGGGTCCCAGTACTCACAAAGGTGAGTATCAGGACCACATTCTCCGATTAGCATCATCTCCAGGGAATCCTCGGCTACTATAGCAAAGGTATCCCCGCCATCAACCGACTTGTAGACATAGTAACCATCGGTTACATACAGGACGTCATTATGAAGGCTGGAGCAGACCATATCCACTACCGGTCCGCCGGCATACTTCCTGCTGGACGAGGATTCTGCCCATTGGTGTCCGCCATCCGTGGACTTGAGCAGTTTAAGCTCATCATCGTCCCAGCAGCTATCTTCGCCATCTGTATAATCCCCGTCAAGGTCGTCGTCCACCCAGGCAAAGATATACAGCTCGCCTTCAATAGACTCAGCCATCGGTCCCACTTTTCTTATGAGTGGGTCAAAGAGCCAATCGCCATCAGCGCCCGCTACCCATTCATAGCTTGTCCACTCGTTGGCTGAGGGTTCCATCACCTCATCGGGGTCAGCCGCCACCGGAATGGCAAACGCCATCAGGCTCGCGACCAGCATAAAGGCTAAGCCTACTCCCAATATTTTAGTAAATTTCTTTTTCATCGACCTTTAATTTATCCTCCTTAGTCTTTATATCTCTCCATAAACAGAGACATAGAACCTATGTCCCTCTCTTATGGAGACAAGGTTATTTTGGTTTCTGTGGTTTGATTTCATTCCCCCTCGGGCTTCCTTCCCTCTGGGTAGGACGCCTTTGGGCTCCTGCCATAACATCACCCCCTTCAGATAATATCACAAGCTTTCAATAGCTGTCTTAAACACTATAACACACTATTTTTATTTGTCAACCCCCTTATTCAGGCTGACATGAAACAATGCTATTCCAAACCCAGCAGTCAATATTTCTCACCACTATAACACAGAATGCCCGTTTGTCAACCCCTTTGTCCTTCTAATCTCCGCTGCAAACAGGGGGACTAGGTCACAGCCCCCTCTAGGGCGGGGGGGGTGGGAAATAAAACATTATCATATCACCTCAAAATATTATAACGTGCCACTGCCCATTTGGTTAGCCTACAGGTTGCCATTCCCTTTTATTGCCCTGCCCAAATAGAGAGTGGGGGATTGGCGGCTACGCCCCCAAAAAACCTTTTTAGGGTGGGAGGGTGGGAAGAAACAATTATGTCTCCTTGGTCAGGTTAGCCAGGAACTCGGCATTGGATTTTGTCCTGCGCAGGCGGTCAAGGACTCGCTCTGTGGTTTCAGTGAAGTTGATGGAGTCGGAGGCAACCATAGACACCATGCGCCGCAGCAGCCATACCTGCTTTACTGTCTCCTCATCCAGCAAAAGCTCCTCCCGCCTGGTGCCACTCCGCTGAATATCCATTGCTGGGAAGATTCGGCGTTCAGCCAATCGGCGGTCAAGGTGAAGCTCCATATTCCCCGTTCCCTTGAACTCCTCATAGATGACCTCATCCATACGGCTGCCGGTATCAATAAGACAGGTGGCGATAATGGTCAGGCTTCCTCCCTCATCCATGTTGCGGGCAGCACCAAAGAAGCGCTTGGATGGGTGCAGGGCAGCCGGGTCAATACCACCGGATAGGGTGCGACCGCTGGGGGGCATAGACAGGTTATATGAGCGGGTGAGCCGCGTAATGCCGTCAAGAAGAATCACCACATCCTTGCCGCTTTCCACCATTCGCTTGGCTCTCTCCAGCGCCAGCTCGGCGACACGAGTATGATTCTCCACCGGCTCATCAAAGGTGGCAGCTATCACCTCCCCCTTGACCGAGCGCCTCATATCGGTAACCTCCTCCGGTCGCTCCCCAATGAGGCACACCATCAGGTGAATATCATTATAGTTAGCCGTGATGGCATTAGCTATGGATTTCAAGAGCACTGTTTTACCCGCTTTTGGTGGCGATACAATCAAGCCTCGTTGCCCTCGTCCGATGGGGGCAACCAGGTTCATAAGTCGGGTGGACAGGTCATCGGGCCTTATCTCTAAGTCAATTAATTTATCGGGGAAGGTGGGAGTCAGTGAGCCGAAGGGCGGGCGCTTCTTGGCTAGCTCGGGGTTCATCTCGTTAACTGCCTCCACCCTCACCAGACCGTAGTATTTCTCGCCATTCTTGGGTGGTCTCACCTGACCGACAACCATATCACCGGTGCGCAGACCAAAACGGCGAATTTGAGACTGCGACACATACACATCAGCCGAGCTGGGCAGCAGGCTGTTTTGCCTTAAGAATCCATAGCCCTCTCCGATAATCTCAAGGATGCCCCCGGAGAAGCTGTAGCCCTGTTGCTCAGCATTTGCCTGCAGCAGGCGCATTACCAGCTCTTGCTTCTTGAGGTTAGTATAGCTGGAGATGCCCGTCTCCTTCGCTACCTCAATCAGCTCCTCTCTGCTTTTGTTCTCTAATTCCCCAATGTTCATAGTAACCTCCCCTCTTCTCTTTGGATAAGCACTTAACATAACTACAAAAACAATTCCCAAAGCTAATCAGATACGAATTGTTTCCCTATTTTTTATTATTTCTTGGTTTTTATTTTCGTGAAACGCCTTGCCAGTCGCCGAGGAAGCGCGCCACGCCGACATCAGTAAGCGGGTGTTGTACCATCTGCATCAGAACCTTATAGGGAACGGTGGCAATGTGAGCCCCCGCCTTGGCGGCAGCCACACAGTGCTCGGGATGACGAATGCTGGCTGCAATCACCTCGGTGGCTAGCCGGTAATGAGCAAAGACATCAACAATATCCTTGACCACCTCCATACCGTTGTGACCGATATCATCCAGTCTGCCGACAAAGAGGCTGACATAGGTAGCGCCAGCCCGGGCACCGAGCAGGGCTTGATTTAGTGAGAAGCACAGGGTAAAGTTTACCTTTATATTCTCCTTTGCCAGAGCTGATGTCGCCTCCAGACCGTCGCTGGTGGCTGGGATTTTAATCACGATATTGGGTGCCCAGGAAGAGATGAGCCGTGCCTGCTCAATCATCGGCTCAACCCCCTCCACCAGCACCTCAACCGAGATAGGTCCCGGGATAATAGAGCAGATTTCCTTGACCACCGCCTCGTAATCAGCCGTTCCCTCCTGGGACACCAGGCTGGGGTTGGTGGTAACCCCACTTATTATGCCCAGCTTGGCTGCCTCCTTGATTTGGTCAATATTGGCTGTATCCAGATATATTTGCATTTAATCCTCTATTCAGGACATTCAGTAGGCGTAGTGATGGTTCCAAGCACAGTAACCTCCAGACCAATTAAGTTCATAGCTACTAACTCGACATCAATGGTTGTGTTACACCCCACCCCCAGTATCTCAGTAAAATCGTCGTAGTACCTTTCAAATATATCCCCTGAATCAATCAACGACGGTATCCCATTTATATATATATATAGCAGCACCCTGGTGACCGGGTAGGTGCCCATGGTGAGGTCCTCCGCCCCAAAGTCAATGTAGACGTCGCAGTCTGGGCATTCCAACCCGTCACAAATGCACTCGACCTCAATATCAATATAGCCGTAGAGTACCTCCTCGGGCGAAACCACAAAAACAGTTGCCGTGTCTTGGTCTGAAACGATTACACTCCAATCATGGGCACAGTGAGCACTAACGAAAACCTCGTTAATATTTGGTCCGGGATACTCAGCGTAGGCAAAATACTCAATAGCTATGCTTTCTCCCGGCGCCAGTGAGGCTATCTCCTCTAGGTACCAGGTAAGTTCTAGTCCCCCCTCCACCTGATTAATTACATCAGGTGGTCTGGGCCCGACTAGCACTCCATTGTAGTAGATAATCGCCTCATTTGCATATTCCAGGCAATCGGGCAGGAAGTCTACTATCTCCAGGTCGACGATATCGCGACATTCCCCATCGTTTTCAATCTCTAAACTAAAGGTAACCAATTCACCTAGCGGGACATCAATCTCATCCATCCACATCCCGTCATACCATATCCATTTCTCCACGTCTATGCCCGGCTCACAGGGGCACTTGCATTCGCACCATTGATTATCCTCCCAGGTCTCTTGCCCTGTCTTCTGGGCTTTAACCGCCGCATCTGCCGAGGAATGTGCTTCCGTTGGGTCTACGCCATCGGGCGGGTCGTCTGTATCAGAGTCGGGGTCTTGCAGGTCATTAACAAAACCTGCGGTATAGACACCGCCTCCGGGATAAATCCCCTGGGCTGGGGTATTCGTCGATGACCCCATGACAGCCCTTCCTAGACCAGTTACCCCGGGGACATCGAAGTTGCCGGCATAACACGATTCTATTATTACACTAACGTGGCAACAGTGGCCGACTAGGTCACAGTCTAGGTCCGGGCAGGCTGGGATTTTGTCTAAAATGTTGTCCAGGCCTGTGGGTGTTAATACCTCACCCGTTTTTCCTCCCCGGCTATTGTATAGAACAATACCACCAGACTCCTTGCCGTGTCCGCAGATATATATCATGACATAGTCGCCACAGTTGACAAATAATGCCAGGTCGTCAAGTGCCTTGCCAATGTTTGCCAAAGAGGTTTTGCTGTCCCCTGCTTTCCCAGGACCCAGGCTAGCAAATAATGTATAACCCTGGTCCTGGACAACGCCTTCCATACTGCTGGAGGCAGATTGTGCGATAGGTATTCCCTGGGCTATATGCTTATATTTATCACCACAATTAATGATAAGGGCGTAATAGTTTATATCATAGCCACAAGGACCCTTTGGGGGACCCGGCGGTGGTGGTCCATTCCCATCCCCATCCCCATCGGGTGGCGGCGGCGGTGGCGGGTTATCCATGAGAAAAACGAAGTGATCCTCAATTTCACCATAGGTAAATTGTCCACTTCCATCCCAGCCACCCACGTTGGTGAACAGGGTCTCATCAACCTTCTCTCTGGTGAGGGCTACCCTCATCCATACCGGTGAGGGAGGTACCAGTTGGTTTCCCCAGGAGAACTCTGGAGTGATTATTGTTTCCGAGTCGCCGGGGTCAACATCTACCCCCAGGTTGACCACAACCCATTCTACTCCGTAGGCACCAGTGCTCCAATTCCCGCTCTGGTCAAAATCAATCAGTGCGTTTGCGTATCGTGTTACATCTGGAGCGTTCAGGCTAACGCTAACGGTAAAGGCTAACCTCGCTTGGTTGCCGTCCATGATGACATACATTCTTTCATCGCTGTCGGCGTCCACCAGATTGGGCACTCCGTCAGGGTCATTGGGGTCAATGGCATCCACCTCAGCACTCACGTTTAAGCCCAGCGTCTCTTCGCCTACGTTAAGGGTATGTCCTCCCGGGCGACTGAAGTGGCTGTTAGTGGTGTTGAATAGGGTGGGGAACTGACCTATAATTCCATAGTAAACGTCCAGTTGCCCATCGGGGGCATCCCCATAATCACCGCTGGGGGCGGTACTGGTGCTGCCCGAAATAGGTAACGGACTATCTAAGATAGACCAGACCTCAATGAGATGTCCTCTACCCAGATTTTGGGTATCCCACATAGAGAAATTATTTATCATGGGAGGCCAGGTTTCATTGACAATATCATAGTCGGCGGTTACGGCATCCATAAAAACGTATCGGGTAGCATGAGCAAAAAATGCCTCTGGCTGGTCATCTATAAAGATGAACCAGGTACTAGCGTTTATGGGATAATCATTACCGCTGTCTGAGGTGACAACGTCACCCGCTTGCAGTGGCTGGGACAACATAAATGCCGAAATTCTTTCATATGCAGCGGCAGGGGGTATTATTTCTCCCACCAGTATCTCAATTGCATCCCACATTCCTATTCCTGGAGGAGGCGAGGACACCGTTATAGTAGTGGTACAGGTATCTGAAGCACCACCATCGTCGGTAACGGTTAAAGTAACGGTATATGTTGCTGGATTCTGGAATGAATGAGAGGGACTCTGAATCGTAGATGTATTCCCATCTCCGAAATCCCAAGCCCAAGAAGCTATATTTCCGTCACCATCTGTGGAACTATCGGTAAATGAAATACTATCGGCTGTGGTAGGAGTAAGTGGTGAGTAGGTGAAACCTGCTGTTGGCGGAAGATTTCCTACGCATCCAGTTAATGGTATAGCGATTAGAGCTATGAGCAAAACACACGAAATTATTTTTTTATTCATGGTTTTCATTTATGCCTCCTTTGGAGGGTGATATTTTATCTTAAACTAGGGTGAAAGGGGCAGTGGTGGTTGAGCCCCCTCCCGTAATACATTCTTGGCAATACCGATAAAATCGCGGAACAGGGGATGGGGGCGACCGGGGCGAGAGCCAAATTCAGGATGGAACTGGCAGCTCATCATCCACGGGTGGTTGGCTAGCTCGCAGAGCTCAACCAACCTGCCATCAGGGGATAGCCCGCTATAGACCATTCCTGCCTTCTCTAGCTGAGCACGGAATTGATTATTAAATTCGTAGCGATGTCTATGGCGCTCATGGACCAAGCTCTGCCCATAGGCACTAGCGGCATGGCTGCCATCAACCAATTGACAGGGGTAGTTACCCAGGCGCATAGTGCCTCCCTTGTTCTCCTTGTCCTTCTGTTCGGGAAGGAGGTCAATCACCGGATAGCGAGTAGAGGCATCAAACTCGGTGGAGTTTGGCTCGGCTGAGCCCAGGACATGTCGGGCAAACTCAATTACCATGGCATGCATTCCCAGGCACAGCCCGAGGTAGGGGATGTTGTTCTCCCGGGCATAAGTTGCTGCCTTTATCATGCCCTCTATCCTTTTAACGCCTAAGCCGCCAGTGACTATGATGCCCTGGGCTGAGCGCAACACAGAATCGCCCCCATCAGCCTCCAGAGCTTCCTCTGGAACCCAGGTAAGCTCAATATCTCTTCCATGATATAGGGCGGCGTGGTGTAGCGCCTCCCGAACTGAGAAGTAAACATCCTTCAATTCTACGTATTCCCCCACCAGGGCGATATTAACCGGCTCACGGGGTGTTTTTATAAGGTTGACCAGTTCCTGCCACTGGCTCAGGTCCGTTTGGCGAGGATTAAGTCCCAGCTTGCCCACAATTAGTTGCCCCAATCCTTCCTCTTCCAGGACGAGCGGCACCTCATAGATAGTAGACACCGTGGGCAGGGGGATGACCGCCTGTCGTTCCACATCGCAGAACAGGGATATTTTATCCCTTATCTCTTCCGAGATGGGGTAATCACTTCGGCACACGATAATATCAGGCTGGATACCTATACGGCGTAGCTCATTAACGCTGTGCTGAGTGGGCTTGGTCTTTACCTCCTGGGTAGAATTGAGATAGGGGAGAAGGGTAACATGGACATAGAGCACATTATCCCTTCCCACATCGTTTCGCATCTGTCTGATGGCTTCCAGGAAGGGCTGTCCTTCAATATCACCTACTGTGCCGCCGACCTCTATAATAACCACCTCAGCCTTTGATTTCTGGGCTAATTGCTTGAAGCGCTCCTTTATCTCGGTGGTAACATGGGGCACCACCTGGATGGTTCCCCCCAGGAAATCGCCCTGTCTCTCCTTGGTGATAACTGCACTATAGATTTGACCCGAGGTAACGCTCGACTCAGCGGTAAGGTTGACATCAATGAAGCGCTCGTAATTGCCCAAATCAAGGTCAGTCTCGGCTCCATCCTGGGTAACAAATACCTCACCATGCTGGTAGGGAGACATTGTCCCTGGGTCAACATTGAGATAAGGGTCTAGCTTCTGCACCGACACAGCGATTTGGCGACTCTTCAGAATGGTGCCGATAGAAGCGACGGTGATGCCTTTTCCAACTGAACTAACTACACCACCAGTAACAAAGATATACTTTGACATCTGGGAAAACCAAACTCTAAGGATTCAATCTAGAAGCAACCTTGCGTGAAGAGGTAGGGGTTTTTAAACATTATATATTATAATGAAGCAAATATCGATTGTCAAGTTTCGGTAGGCTCACCCTTAGTGCAATTTGTATTGGCTACAGGGGCGGTGTTATTATGATAGCTATGGAGCAAAGGCTGAGGGAAGCCCTTTCACGGGGACAGAAGCAGCATATCATTGATGCCAAGCTGGTGCCGTCGGCGGTGCTAGTGCCTATCTATTATAAGCAAGGGCAGTATTATATCCTGTTTACTAAACGGACAGAGAGGGTGAAGGAGCATAAGGGGCAGATATCCTTTCCTGGGGGAGCATGCCAGGAGGGGGACAGAACGCTGATTGATACCGCCTTGCGTGAGTGTGCTGAGGAAATAGGCTTAGTACCTAGTGAGGTTGAGGTATTGGGGGAGCTGGATGACACACTCACCGAGACTTCCAACTATATTATCTCTCCCTTTGTCGGTCTTATCCCTTGGCCCTATCAGTTCAAGGTAGATGGCTGGGAGACTGAGGAGATAATTGAAGTCCCGATTTCGGCGCTGATGGATAAGGATTGCTTACATCAGGAGACCGAGATTAAAAGCGGTCAAGCAGTAACCTCATACTTTTATCACTATCAGGGAAGGGTAATCTGGGGGGCAACTGCCCGGATACTGCACCAGTTCCTGGATATTTTTGCTCAGGTTGAGAGAGCGGCTTGACCTAGAGGATAACATTACTTCTTTACACATTTTTATCAGGAAGTTTCCAAAGATTTATCAACTTTCTTTTAAAATGTATTGACATATCTTATGAAATGGTTTATAATGATTTTGCGGAGGAAAGATGGCAGGCAAGGATTACTATAGTATATTAGGGGTCAGTCGGGGTGTCAGTGAGCGTGAGATAAAGCAGGCTTACCGGCGGCTGGCGCGCAAGTATCACCCTGATGTTAATCCTGGCGACAAGTCGGCAGAGGCAAGGTTTAAGCAGATAAACGAGGCATACGAAGTTCTGTCCGACAAGGAGAAGCGGCAGAAGTATGACCAGTTTGGCGACCAGTGGCAGTATGCTGACCAGTTTGCCCGGGCGGGACGGCAGCAGGCACCATTCTGGGATTTCAGCCAGGGTGGCACCAGGGTTTACTTCGGCGAGGATGAGATGGGTAGCCTGTTTGATGATTTGCTCCGCGGTTTTACCACCGGAGCTTCCAGCCGTCGGGTTCAGCCAAGGAGAGGTCGGGATATAGAATACCCGGTGGAGGTAACATTGGAAGAAGCCTATCACGGGACCACCCGCACTATTAGCCTTGAGGATGGTAAGCGCCTTGAGGTCAAGATTCCGCCTGGGGTTAAGGATGGGTCTCGGGTTCGCATTGCCGGTAAAGGCGGAGGGGGTTATGGCGGGGTGAAAGGTGACCTTTACTTGGTGATTTCGGTTAAGCCACACCGCTTGTTTGAGCGGCGGGGCGATGACCTATATGTTGACGTGGCGGTGCCATTGGTGGTAGCCATGCTCGGTGGTGAGGTTAAGGTGCCCACTCTTAAGGGCAAGCTGGCATTGAAGATTCCGCCAGAGACTCAGAATGGGCGTGCCTTTCGCCTGGCAGGGCAGGGTATGCCGCATTTGGGCAATTCTGTCCGTGGCGCTCTGTTGGCTAAGGTGAAGGTGGTATTGCCCACCGACCTGACTCAGCAGGAGAAGGAGCTATTTAAGCAGCTTGGTCAGCTTCGCTCAGGTTGATAGGATAAGTTATTATGAATCTTGATGATACTGAACCCTGTTATGTGATAAGTGTAGCTGCCAGAATGGTAGGTGTGCAAACTCACACCTTGCGCTATTATGAAAGGGTTGGCATAATAGAGCCATCCCGGTCTCGGGGCAATATCCGGTTATATTCGGAGAGGGATATAGTCCGCCTGAGGCGGGCGAAGACCTTGATGGATGATATGGGGGTTAACCTGGCTGGGGTAGAGGTTATTATCAGAATGATGCAGCAAATGCTTGAATTGCAAAACCATGTGCAGGAGCTGGAATCGGAGCTAGATAGATTAGGGCAGGCAGGGCATTAGTCTGGTGCTTGCTTGTGATAATATATAGACCTATATAGGGTATGTAGGCTATGAGGATGTGAGGTGGTTTATGAGGCAAGAGAGATTTACCGAACAGGCGCAGGAGGCATTGGCTGCTTCCCAGCAAATAGCTACGCAGTTCCAACATAGCCAATGGGATGTGGAGCATATTCTGTTAGCCCTCTTGGTGCAAGAGGAAGGGCTGGTGGGGAAAATCTTAACCGAACTTGGCGCCAGTGTGGACGCAGTGCGAGGTGAGGTGGAAGCTACTCTGCAGAAAACGCCCAAGGTTACCTATGAGACGACGCAGATTTATGCCACACCGCGTATCGCTCAACTGATAAAGACAGCCAGTGATAGGGCGGACGAATTTAAGGACGAGTTCATCAGCACCGAACACCTGCTGCTGGCTATAGTTGAAGAAGAAAAGGGAGAGGCAGCCAGAATTCTTAAGGGCTTTGGCGTTGACCGAGAGAAAGTACTTCAGGCTCTGCAGAAGCTCCGTGGTGGGCACCGGGTTACCGATGCCAGGGCAGAGAGCAAATACCGTTCCCTGGAAAAGTATGGTCGTGACCTGACGGAGATGGCTCGCCAGGGCAAGCTTGACCCGGTTATTGGTCGGGATGAGGAGATTAAGCGGGTGATGCAGATACTTACCCGGCGCACCAAGAATAACCCGGTGATTGTTGGCGATGCTGGGGTGGGCAAAACGGCTATTGCTGAGGGACTGGCACAAAAGATTGTGGCTGATGATGTCCCCGATTCTCTCAAAGGGCGCAAGGTAGTGGCTCTGGATATGGGGGCGTTGGTGGCGGGGAGCAAGTTCCGCGGCGAGTTTGAGGAGCGACTTAAGGCGGTAATGGATGAAATACGCCAGGCACAGGGCGAAATCATTTTGTTCATTGATGAGATTCATACTGTAGTGGGGGCTGGAGCGGCTGAGGGGGCTATTGATGCCAGTAACATGCTGAAGCCAGCCCTGGCTCATGGTGAGTTGCAGTGTGTGGGAGCTACTACCCTGGATGAATACCGCAAGTTCATTGAGAAGGATAAGGCACTGGAGCGCCGCCTTCAGCCGGTATTCATCGGTGAGCCTAGCGTTGAGGCGACGATTGAGATGCTTGAAGGGCTCCGCCCCAGGTATGAGGCACATCATAAGATTAAGATTGATGATGGGGCTCTGGAGGCGGCGGCTAGACTTAGCCAACGCTATATTTCGGATAGGTACCTGCCGGATAAGGCTATTGACCTTATTGATGAGGCAGCCAGCAAGCTGCGCATTGATACTGAGAGCGCACCGCCCGAGGTTAAATCCTTAGAGCAGAGACTTAAGCAGTTGGTCAATGAGGAGGAGGCAGCCTTACAGCGTCAGGATTATGAGCATGCTGCCCAACTTAAGAGTGAGAGGTTGCGTCTGGAAGACGAGTATAACCAGGCTAAGACCAAGTGGCTTCAGGAGGAGAAGATTAACGGGGTAGTGGATGAGGAGGATATTGCCCAGCTAATCTCTAAGTGGACTGGTATCCCTATATCCCAAATGCGGGAGGGTGAAGCCGAGAAGCTTTTGCATATGGAGGAGCGGATTCACGAACGGCTGGTAAATCAGGATGAAGCGGTTACTGCTATTTGTGAGGCTATTAGACGGAGTAGAGCCGGGCTTAAGGACCCAAGGCGACCTATTGGTAGCTTTATCTTCCTGGGTCCAACCGGCGTTGGCAAGACCGAGCTGGCTCGAACTCTAGCCCGGTTTTTGTTCGATGATGAGAATGCTATGGTGCGCCTGGATATGTCAGAGTATCAGGAGAGGCACACCGTATCACGCCTTATTGGCGCCCCACCGGGATATGTTGGCTATGAGGAGGGGGGGCAACTTACTGAGGCAGTGAGACGGCGCCCCTATCGGGTGATTCTGCTGGACGAGGTTGAAAAGGCGCACCCTGAGGTATTTAATAGCCTGCTTCAGATACTTGATGACGGGCGGCTCACCGATGGTCATGGGCGCACGGTAGATTTTAAGAATACGGTGGTCATTATGACCAGCAATGTCGGTGTTGAGTTTATCAAACGGGATATGACCATCGGTTTCGCGGCTAGGAAAGATGAAGCCAAAACTCAGAAACAAGCCTACGACACCATGAAGGAAAAGATACTGGCGGAGATGAAGAAGACCTTCCGCCCTGAGTTCATCAATCGGATAGATGAGATAATAGTCTTCCATCAGCTCACTGAGGAGCAGCTCAGGAGCATTGTTGATTTGCTGGTGAAGGATTTGCAGGAACGTCTGGCTGACCGTAAGCTGAACATCGAGCTAAGTGATAAGGCGAAATCATGGTTGGCTAAGGAAGGCTATGACCCGCTATATGGAGCACGACCGCTGAGACGAGCCATCGAGCGGTATGTTGAGAATCCTCTGTCAACCAAGCTGTTGCGTGGCGAATTCGGCCAGGGTGATACGGTTATGGTTGACCTTGGGGATGATGGCTTAACCTTTACCGTCAGAGCGGGAGCCAAAACTACTGCCTGAGCGGTAAATTCCCTAGCAATAGTTTCTTTACATTATATTCTATATTGAGGTAGAATTTTTGTGACTTAAGCGAAGGCAAGGTGAAGGGTGAGCCTTAAATGGGACAAGCTGAGGGGGGCTTTGGGGAGGTGGGAATACCTTGTTGGTATCCTGGGCATAATCCTGACTGTGGGGCTGGGGGTGGCAGTGGTTTTTTTCTGGGAGAATGTCCGGGCACTTGAGGGGTATGGCTATCTGGGCGCCTTTGTCATCAGTGTTTTTGGTGGAGCTACTATTCTGGCTCCAATTCCCATGACACCGCTGATATTTGCTTTGGGTGCGGTAATGAGACCCTCGTTTGCCCCCTACCTTGGTCCGGTGTTTGTTGGTGCCGCAGCCGGTTTGGGCGAGACTGTTGGTGGCTTGTCTATCTATATGACGGGCTATGGTGGCGGCACTGCCCTTCACGGTATAGAGCACCAGAAGATTAAGGCAGCCTACACGCGAATGCTGAGGTGGGTGGAGAAGAGGGGTTCATTAACTCTATTTGTCCTTTCAGCAGTGCTAAACCCCTTCTTCTACCCTGCGGCTTTAGCTGCTGGGGCACTGCGCTTTGGCATACGGCGCTATTTTCTTATTTGCTGGGGGGGTAAGACGATTAAGGGGATGACCGTCGCTTATATTGGTTATTGGGGGCTGGGAGGTCTACTCAGAATGTTGGGCGTGCCTATCTAGACTTGCGCTCCCCGCCATTTTCTGCTAGATTAAATGGTGTCTTTATGGGGCTGTAGTTCAATCGGGAGAACGTTTGACTGGCAGTCAAAAGGTAGGGGGTTCGAATCCCCCCAGCTCCACCAGATTAGGGCACTTCTTCCCCCCCCACCCCCATTTTTAACCGTTCTCTTTTTTCCCACCCACCCGCCCATTGGGGCTTCGCCCCCCTTTTTTTATTCCCCCCTGCTTCAGAGATTGCGCTACAATGCCAATCTTGTTACAATTACCTTCAGTAAAATGACAGCTAAATATAACCCCCAGGAAATAGAAAAGAAGTGGCAGCAGCGCTGGGCTGAGGATAGGCTATGCGAGGTTACCGAGGATAGTGCCAAGCCTAAGTGGTATGCCTTGACCATGTTTCCCTATACCTCGGGTGACCTCCACATCGGGCACTGGTATGCTATGGCTCCCTCAGATGTTCACGCCCGATTTAAGCGGATGCAGGGGCATAATGTGCTTCACCCAATGGGTTTTGATGCCTTTGGGCTTCCTGCTGAGAATGCGGCTATCAGCCGTGGCATTCACCCCTTCACCTGGACGATGCAAAACATAGACAATATGCGTCGTCAGCTCAGGAGCATTGGCGCTATCTATGACTGGAGCCGGGAGGTGATTACCTGCCTACCTGAGTATTACAAGTGGACACAATGGTTCTTTTTGAAGCTATACCAGAATGGTCTGGCTTATCGGGGGAAGGCTCAGGTTAACTGGTGTCCCCGCTGCCAGACAGTGCTGGCTAATGAACAGGTGGTGGAGGGCTTTTGTGAGCGCTGTGGGGCGGCGGTCAGCCGGCGAGATTTGGAGCAGTGGTTCTTCCGTATCACCAAATACGCCGATGAGCTTATGGAGCATAATGGCATTGACTGGCCGGAGCGGATAAGGGCGATGCAGAGGAACTGGGTGGGTAAGAGCGTGGGCACCGAGATTTCCTTCGCCCTTGACCATCCTGGAGTGGAGGAAAAGGAAATCAGGGTATTTACCACTCGCCCTGATACCGCATTTGGCGTTACCTTTATGGTTCTGGCTCCAGAGCACCCCCTGGTGGCTGAACTGACCTCGCCTGATAAGAGGGCTGAGGTTGAACAGTATGTTGCTCGCTCGCGGCGCCAGACTGAGATAGAGAGGCTATCAACGGAAAGGGAAAAGGACGGGGTATTTATCGGGGCTTATGTGGCGAACCGACTTAATGGTGAGAGGGTGCCTATCTGGATTGCCGACTATGTGCTGTTAAGCTATGGCACCGGGGCGGTAATGGGGGTGCCAGCTCATGATGAGCGAGACTTTGCCTTTGCCCAAAGGTATAACCTGCCAATTAGAGTGGTGGTAGCCCCACCGGGATGGTGGGGGGAGGAGCTGGAGCAGGCATATACTGAACCAGGCACTATGGTGAACTCAGGGCAGTTTGATGGACTCCCCAGCGAGCAGGGCACGGAGGAAATCTCCGATTTTCTGGAGGAGAGGGGCTGGGGAAAGCGAGCCGTAACCTATAGGCTTCGCGATTGGCTTATCTCCCGTCAGCGCTACTGGGGGGCACCTATTCCTATAATCTACTGCAAAAACTGCGGCATTGTCCCCGTCCCTGAGGAAGACCTGCCGGTATTGCTACCCGAGGACGCCGAGTTTAAGCCCACTGGTGAATCCCCCTTGAAATACTGTGAGCAGTTTGTCAATACCACTTGCCCCCGGTGCTCATCTCCAGCCAAGCGTGAGACTGACACTATGGATACCTTTATGTGTTCCTCGTGGTATTTCTTGCGCTATGCCAGCCCCGATTGTGCTAATGCTCCCTTTGATGCTGAACGGATGAAGTATTGGTTGCCTGTAGACCTGTATACCGGCGGCGCTGAGCATGCCGTTATGCACCTATTCTATGCCCGCTTCTTTATTAAGGCACTTCGGGATATGGGGCTGGTTGACTTTGATGAGCCTTTTACCCGTCTGTTTAACCAGGGGGTTATTATTGTTGAGCGACAGAAGATGAGTAAATCGCGGGGCAATGTGATTACCCCCGATGAGTATGTTTCTGAGCTGGGTGCTGATGCGGTGCGCGCCTATCTTATGTTTGTCGCTCCCTGGGAGCAGGGAGGCGAATGGGATGACAGTGGCATTAGCGGCATAAGCCGCTGGCTTAACCGGATGTGGAACCTGGTGACGGGGGGGTATACTGAGAGAGTCCTTGATAGGCTTGGCGGTGACAAAGAGCGAAGGCAACTCTCTCGCCGGACTCATCAGACCATCAGGAAGGTTACTGGTGACTTAGAAAGGCTCCGATTTAATACTATGCTGGCGGCACTTATGGAGTTCACCAACTACCTCGCTGGGGTCAAAGAGGCAGGGGCGGTCGACCTTTCAGACTGGAAGGAGGCTGTAGATACCCTGCTCCTGCTTCTGGCTCCTACTGCCCCCCATCTGGCTGAGGAGCTGTGGCAGCAGACCGGTCACGAGTACAGCATTCATAATCAAAGCTGGCCCCGGTGGGATGAGGAGCTGGCTAAAGATGAAGAGATTACCCTGGTGGTTCAGGTCAATGGCAAATTGAGAGACCGGATTACGGTGCCGGCGTCTATCACCGAGGCTGAAGCCAGGCAGGCAGCGCTGGAATCACAGCGAGTAAAGGCTTACCTGGAGGGCAAGGAAGTTGTTAAAACAATATATGTCCCGGGGAGGCTGGTAAACTTGGTGGTGCGGTAAGGAGAGTCAGAGAGGAACGGATTTCCCAGATATATTACGGGGAGTCCGAGGGGGCGAAGCCCCCCTCACCCTAATATTTTTATATCTTTTCCCGCCCACCGCCCTTAAGGTGGGATAGGGAGAGGGGCGAAGCCCCAATATTATAGAGAGTCCAAGAGGGACGAAGTCCCTCTTAAGAAAAAATCTTCCCCTTCCCCTTGATAAGGGGAAGGGGATACAGGGGATGGGGTTCTAAAAATTAAGGGGGTGAGGTTCACTCAGCATGAAGATTGCATTTATTGGTGGAGGGGTTATGGGGGAAGCAATGTTAGCCGCTGTTTTGGAAAAAGGGCTGAGCACACCACAGGCTGTCTCGGTTAGCGATGTTGATGAGGCTCGCCTTAAGCATCTTAAGCAGAAATACGGCGTAGTGGTAACGGAGAGCAACCTGGAGGCTATTTCGGGAAAAGATGTCGTGGTTCTGGCGGTCAAGCCGCAGAACCTGGCTGAGGTAATGACCGAGCTTGGTGGTCAGCTTAAGCCGGCTCAATTGGTGCTATCCATTATCGCCGGGGCAAGAATCGATACCTTGTCTCTGGGGCTAAAGCATGGTTGTATCGCTCGGGCTATGCCCAATACCCCGGCCCAGATTGGTGAGGGGATGAGCGTGTGGACGGCTACCGCTGAGGTAAATGAGCAGCAAAGGGGGTGGGCTAGTTCTATTCTTGGGGCTATGGGCAGGGAGCTCTATGTTGATGATGAGAAGTATATTGATATGGCTACGGCGGTGAGTGGCAGCGGTCCGGCTTATTTCTTCCTTGTTGTGGAGTCGCTGGTTGATGCCGCAGTAAGAATTGGTCTTCCCCGAGATATGGCTCGGGAGTTGGTGCTACAGACCATGCTGGGCTCAGGTCACTTTATTCAGAAGTCAGGCGAAGAGCCGGCTGATTTGCGAAGAATGGTTACCTCCCCCGGTGGCACCACTGCCGAGGCTCTGCTTCACCTTGAGCAGGGCGGGTTTTCCCAGCTTCTCATTGAGGCGGTTAAGGCTGCCTATGATAAAGCCAGGAGATTAGGTGGTTAGGCAGTATCCCTTTTCGCCATCCTCCTGCCTCAACGATTTACTACCTGTTACCATAATAGTAAAACAAGTCAGTCTCACATTTTCTGGTCGGTGGCCCTTGACATATTTTCATACAAGTAATATAATTCAAAATAGTTGGTTATTTACTACTATTAAGAATAAGGAGACATCATGAATGCCAAAGACAATTTGCATAGGCCCAGGGTTTTTGGCTCAACGGTTGTTAGCCCTAAGGGACAAGTAGTTATACCGGCCAGTGCTCGTAAGGAACTAGGTATAGACTCAGGAGATACCCTCCTGGTTTGTGGCCCCCCTCATGGACAGGGATTATTGTTACTCAAGGTTGATGCCGTCGAGCAAATACTGTCCATAATCAGTGAGCAATTGACTGACTTTGCGAGATTGGTGAAGGATTACAAGTCACCAGAAGCAGCAAGCAGGAAAGAGAGGGTTGATTAAGTGAAAAGTTGGCGAATAATAACTGCTTTACTACTGTGCCTGGTTTTGGCAGGAGCTGGGTCTTGTGCCGGTCAGGGTGATGAGGAGGTATCCAGGCAACTGATTGAGGTAGTGCGGGGCGACTTAACGGTTAGCGTCAGTGGCAGTGGTAACATAGGTGTTTGTGATGAGGCGAGTCTGGCTTTTGGCAGTGCTGGCAAGGTGGACAAGCTCTATGTTGAGGAGGGTGATAAGGTCAGCGAGGGTGACGTGCTGGCCAAGCTTGATACCGGCGCCCTGGAGCTGGCTTTAGCTCAGGCGCAGTTAGCCCTGGATGAGGCTGAGTATAATCTGAAACAATTAAAGAAAAGACTCTCTTCAACTAGTGACAGGGTAAAGATAGCTGAGTCGCAGGTTGAGGTAGCCCAGCTGGGTGTTGATGAAGCACAGAAGCAATTGGATGAGGCAGCAATCACCGCTCCCTTTGATGGGCTGGTAGCCAGTGTTGATGCTGATGAAGGCGACAGTGTCTCTGCAATAACCACAATTGTTTATCTAATCGACCTCACCAGTATGGAACTCGGTGCTGAGGTGGATGAGATAGACATAGCTGAGGTGAAGGTGGGGCAAAGAGCTGTTATTGAGGTGGATGCACTGCCTGCTCAGCAGTTTGAAGGCGTGGTTACCTTGCTCAGCTCGCTGTCAATTGAGGAGGCTGGTCTGGTGTTATATGAGGTCAAAATCGGCTTTGATGTCCCCCCAGACTCAGAGCTGAAGGTTGGCATGAGTGCTACCGCTGACATCATAATCCAGCAGCGGGACAATGTTTTGCTGGTGCCAGAGCGGGCTATTGAGCGCGATAGCCAGGGTAATGCCGTGGTCAAGGTTATGGTCGATGAGCAAATTGAGGAGAGACCGGTGGTTACCGGCATAAGCGACGGCATTCAGACCGAGATTGTGGATGGGCTTAATGAGGGGGATGTGGTAGTGGTAGAGACGAAGGCAAAGCCCACGCCGACCGGAATGGGGTGCGGTTTGCCTGAATGAACCTCAGAGATATTAGCTATCATAGGTTAGTGGCATGATTGAGCTTGAAAATGTGACCAAGGTTTACCGAATGGGTAAGGTAGAAGTCTTTGCCCTGAGGGGGGTAACCCTCTCCATTGAAAAGGGAGAGATGGTTGCTATCCAAGGAGCCTCAGGTTCGGGTAAGTCTACCCTGCTTAATGTCATCGGCTGCCTAGATAGACCCACCTCGGGTAGATATGTCTTTGAGGGGGATGATGTCAGCCAGCTTAACGATAATCAGCTAGCGGAGATGAGAAATAGAAAGTTTGGCTTTGTCTTTCAGGAGTATAACCTTTTATCCCGTGCCAGTGCCTTATCCAATGTAGAGCTTCCCCTTATCTATGGGGGTAACCGTCACAAGCGCCAGCGGGCTATGGAGGCTCTGGAGCGTGTGGGATTAGCGCCCAGAGCTAAGCATAAACCCACCGAGCTATCGGGTGGTGAGCAACAACGGGTGGCTATAGCTCGGGCACTGGTGAATAACCCAGCTCTCATTCTAGCCGATGAACCTACCGGTAATCTTGATAGTGCCTCCACGGCTGAGATTATATCTATCTTCCGCCAGCTCAACCGGGATGGTATCACTGTAGTCATAGTTACCCATGAGGCGGATATAGCCGCTCAAACCCAGCACACCATTCGCCTTAGTGACGGGGAGATTGTCAGCCAGTGAAGCTCATTGATTCTTTAGTAATTGCCATAAGGTCGCTATTCGCCAACAAGTTGCGCTCCTCTTTAACCATGCTGGGCATCATCATTGGGGTGGGGGCGGTTATCACCCTGATGTCAGTGGGGAGGGGAGCACAAGCTATGATTACCTCCACCTTTGAACAGATGGGCACCAATGTACTCTATGTAATGCCTAGCGCATCCGAGCTTGGGGGATTGGCTGGGATAACGTCAGGATATATGACCCCGAGTCTTACCCTGGATGATGTTGAGGCTCTGGAGCTGGTCCCCTCGGTGGTGGCGATAGACCCAGTAAATGAAAACTATGTTGAAGTAACCGCTGGCGGTGAAAGCAAAGTGACTATAATACATGGAGCCACTCCTGCATATCAGCAGGTATACAATTACTCCCTAGACTGGGGTCAGTTTATTTCGGATAGGAATGTAGCCTCCAGGGATATGGTAGTGGTATTGGGGAGTAAGGTAGCTGAAGACCTTTTTGGTTCCGATGACCCTGTAGGGCAGAGGGTTAAAATCAAGGGGAAGCGGTTTACCGTTATCGGCGTTTTGGAGCCTAAGGGTGGGCAGATGATGGGGGTTAGTCTGGATGATGTTGTGGTGACACCAATAACTACCTTTCAGACCAAGCTGTTTACTCAGCGCACCCCCAGCGGCGAAGACGCGGTTCAGACAATTGCTCTCCAAGTGTCCAGTGCCGAGGCGATAGACCAAGCCAGTGAGGAGATTGAGGCTGTCTTGAGGAAACGCCATCGGATAGCAGAGGGTGAAGAGAATGATTTTGCCATCATCAGCCAGGAGCAGATAGTTGGCATGTTGGAGCAGGTAACCGGGGTGTTTACCATATTCCTGGGAGCCATTGCTGGCATCTCTCTGCTTGTTGGCGGCATCGGCATTATGAATATCATGCTGGTTTCGGTAACCGAGCGAACCAGGGAGATAGGCATTCGCAAGGCGGTGGGGGCTAAACGAAGGGATATTTTGATTCAATTTTTGCTTGAGGCGGGGATGCTCAGCTTGGTTGGTGGTGGCATCGGCATAATTGGTGGCTGGCTGTTGTCAAAGGCAATCTCTCTCATAGATATTGGCGGGATGACCATTCATTCTGTGGTATCACCAGACATTGTTATTCTGGCTATCTCGGTGTCAATCTTCATTGGTCTGGTATCTGGCATATATCCGGCATTAAGGGCAGCCAGGCTAAATCCTATTGATGCCCTGCACTACGGATGACGTAGATTTATGAATTGGCTTGATATAGTTATTCTGGTAATAATAGCTATTGCCACCTTCCTTGGACTAAGGATAGGGATTATAAAGGCTGCTTTATCCCTGGCGGGGTTAATCGTTGGTGTAATCCTTGCCGGGCGCTACTATATCCCCTTTTCCCAGCAGCTAGCCTTTATTCCTCAGGCTAGCATAGCCAAGATTGTTGCCTTTGCCATCATCCTGATTGGGGTGATGATAATTGCTATTGTGCTTGCCGTGTTGTTGAAGTGGGCTGCCTCGGTGATGATGCTGGGCTGGGTCAATCGCCTCGGTGGCGCTGTCTTTGGTTTAGTGCTGGGGGCTATATTCTGTGGCGCCCTTTTAGTCATGTGGGTCAAGTTTGTAGGCATAGATGGAGCCATCGCTGAATCAACCTTGGTTCCAATATTATTAGACCGCTTCCCTGTGGTGCTGGCGCTGCTTCCCAGTGAGTTTGACGCAGTGCGCTCTTTCTTTCAGTGATGGGTTATGCTTTGCTTTGAAACTTCTTTTTCAAGGCTGAAGCCACATGTTTGGGGACAAGGTCATCAATATCGCCGCCCAGACTAGCTGCCTCCTTGAGCAAGCTGGAGCTAAGAAACTGGTATTCCAGTCTTGACATTAGACAAACCAGCTCCAGCTCAGGGGATAGCTTTTTGTTCATCATTGCCATATCAAATTCCCTCTCAAAGTCGGCAGTCATTCTCAGCCCACGCACCATAGCCTGTGCCTTTACCCTTCTGGCAAAATCAACAGTCAGCCCGCTGAAGGACTCCACCTCAACATTGGGCAGGTGGGCTATGGCTTGCCTTATCAATTCCACCCTCTCTTCAGCAGTGAATAGCAGGGGCTTATTGGGGTTTTCATAGACACCGATGATTAGCTTTTCAAAAATCTTAGCTGCCCTGGTGGCGATATCAAGATGCCCGTTGGATATTGGGTCAAAGCTGCCCGGATAGATAGCAATGCTCAAGGCTTGCCCTCCTTTTGGTATACTTTAATGCAACTGTCACCATGGCGACGCTCTTTTAGCATATGCAATGTGGCATAGGTTGAATTCAGGGGGAGGTGGGGGGAGTGCGTCACCACTACGATTGACTCTGTCCCGACCAGTTTAGAGGTTGCCAGTTGCCGCACCAAGCTGCCTATAGACGAATCAGAATAGGGCGGGTCCATCAGTATAATGCTATACTCCTCCTCAAGAAAGGAAATCGCTTTAGCCACGCTACAGCAATAAATGTGAGCCTGGGCGGCAAGCTTTGTCTTTTCCAAATTTTGCCTGATTATACTACAACATCGTGGCTCCTGTTCAACAAAGTCAACCCGACCGGCACCGCGAGATAAGGCCTCAATACCTAAGGCTCCGCTACCAGCGAAAAGGTCGAGCACTCGTAACCAATCGCTGGTGGTAGTTTCCAGGATGGAGAAAATTGCCCCCCGGACTAAATCAGTCGCCGGGCGGGTAACAGTCCCCTTTGGCACTTTAAGTCGGTGTCCTTTTGCCTTGCCAGCAATGACTCGCATCAGTTCAAACTGCCTTGCCCCTGGATGATAGCTAGTTCTAGCCTATATTGTCAATCTTCTTTATTAACTGTTGCACCTTGGCTGAGGCGTCTTTGGTTATCGGACTACCATGCCCGAAGCATAGAATGTCAAAGTCTAGCTGGGCAATCCGTTTTACCGAATCTACGGCTTGTGTTAAGTCGGTGCTAACCATTTTTGGTGGCAACTGGATGTCTCTAAAACGAGTATTCAGGGCATCGCCCACCATAAGCAGCCTCTTTTTGGGGGAGAAGAGACTGATGCTGCCCGGGGTATGTCCCGGTGTGTGGATAACCTGGAGACCGCCTAGCGGGCTAAATACCTCGCCACCTTCCACCTGGGTATCAACCTCGCTCGGTTTGACATAGACCAGTGGTCTAAACAGGGAAAATGGAGGGATGTGCAGTAGCTTTCTTATCACCCTGGGATAGGGCAAACGGCTCTCGTCAGCGCTTATATCAGCTTTATGAAGGACAACCTTTGCCGGGGCAAACCTCTTAAGCTCAGCCAATCCACCGGCATGGTCAAGGTGATTATGGGTGAGGATAATAAGGGTGATTTCTTCAGGAGAGCGCCCCAGGCGTTGAATAAAGCTCATTATTTGGGGAGCGCTACCGCGAAATCCAGTGTCAATGAGGGTCAGCTCTTCCTCGGCAATCAGTATTATATTGGTGACTCTTAGGGTTATTTGATAGACATTGGGGATAATTTCCACTGTGCTGCCAATATGATACTTTGTCATTGAGATAAGGTCAACATTGGGCAGATGCCCTCTTGCCTTAAAAAAGTCAACTGTGATATACTGGTAGCCGCTATTGTGAGATAGGGAGGAAGGTACTTGCTGGCGAACTATGGCTACATCGGCTTACTTCTTGTAGTTGCCATTTTATTTGCCGTTACCACTCTTCTTCTCCCCTTTTTTCTCAGTCTCCCGGCTCGCCTTGTTATATATTTTCGCCGATTTCGCCACTATCTTCTTTCCAATCATCCTGTCCTTTATAATCTCCTCCCCTCGTTTCCCCTTCTGCCCCGATTCATGCAAATTGTTCCCTATAACCCTAATCCGGTCAAAAGCTCTACCTTTGAGTGCGGTATGGAGACCATAGGTGAGGCATGGGTTCAGTTTAATTTCCGCTATTATTTTTATGCCCTGGTGTTTATTGCCCTTGATGTCATGGTTGTTTTCCTATACCCCTGGGCGGTTGAGCTAAGACAACTGGGGCTTTTCGGCTTTATAGCGGTGTTGATTTTTATTTCCATCATTGTTGTCGGCTATATCTATGCCTGGAGGAAGAAGGTTTTGGAATGGAAATAAAAAAAATAAAAAATAGGGGAAACAATTCCTATCTGATTAGCTTTGTGAATTGTTTTTGTAGTTATGTTAACTATTTATTCTAGTGCAGAGCTTGATGAGGTTGAGGGCAAGGCAATAGAGGCGCTTAAGGCGCGTAGCCAGCAGCCTATTCCAGACCCCGATGAGTGGCTGGATGAGGAGCTCAAGCGCAATATCCTGTTAACCTCGGTGGATGCCATGCTTGACTGGGCACGGCGCTCTTCCCTGTGGCCGGTGGTTTGTTTTCCTGCCTGCTGCGCCTTTGAATTTATCACTACTGCCGCCTCTCGCTTTGATATCTCCCGCTTTGGCATGGAAATCATCCGTGCCTCACCACGCCAGGCTGACCTGATGATTACCGCTGGCACATTGACGTGGAAGATGGCACCACAGGTAAGGCGAATCTATGACCAGATGGCGGAGCCGAAATGGGTGATAGCTATGGGGGCGTGCGCTATCAGCGGTGGCATTTTCCGCTCATCTTATAGCGTGGTTCCAGGGTATAACCGCATAATTCCGGTTGATGTCTATGTGCCGGGATGCCCACCCCGCCCTGAAGCCTTGCTTTACGGCATAGGGATGCTAAATCACAAGATATCTAAAATGAGTATTGCTACAGAAGGTAAATAGAGGATGACGGTAGCCCTTTCTGGTAATGAAATAGCCACCAGACTGGAAGAGCAATTCCCGGGGGGCATTGTTGAATCGGGACCAAATAGCCTCCTGGTTAAGAGTGAGTTCTTGCTAGAGGTAGCTACCTTTTTGAAGACCACACCCGGGCTTGATTTTGACTACCTCACCAGTATTACCGCTGTTGATTACTATGACTACTTTGAGATGATTTATCAGCTAACCTCAATGAAGCATAACCACAGCCTGGTGGTGAAGACCAGGTGTTATGGTCGGGACAACCCCACCCTTCCCTCGGTGGTCAGCCTGTGGCGGGGTGCCGATTTTCAGGAGCGGGAGATTTATGACCTTATGGGTATAAGTTTTAAAGGGCACCCCAATTTGAAGCACATTGTCCTGTGGGAAGGGTTTGAGGGACACCCGTTGCGCAAGGATTTTTTATAGCACCCTATCCCCTTAATCCCCTTCCCCTCGTCAAGGGGAAGGGGAAGAAAAAGTAAGAGAGGCGAAGCCTCTCTAGGACTCTTCTCTTTAGGGAGAGAGGGTTAACAGGAGAGTCAAAAAGGGACGAATACTGGATAAGAAGTCCCAAATACATAATAGGGAGTTTAAGAGGGACGAAGTCCCTCTTCAGAAAAAATCCCTCCCCCTCCCTGGTAAGGGAGGGGGATAAATGGGGGAGGGTTGCTAGGTAAATATCTGGGGGGTGAGGTAAATAAATAGTTTCATTTATGGACGCTGGTAAAAAAATGGCAATCAAAACTGAGCCCTTTGTAGTTAATATAGGTCCAGCCCACCCCAGCACCCATGGGGTATTCCGTATGAGGACGACCCTTGATGGGGAAGTCATTGTTGATATGGAGCCAGTCTTTGGCTATCTTCACCGCGGGATTGAGAAGCTGGCAGAGGAGCGAACCTATACCGGGGTTATCCCACTAACTGATAGGCTGGATTACCTGGCTTCAATGAGTAACAACTTAGCTTATTGTTTAGCCGTGGAGAAGCTGGCTAGGATTCCTGTTCCTGAGCGGGCTGAATACCTGCGAGCGATTATGGCGGAACTGCAGCGCATCGCCAGTCACCTGATAGCGGTGGGTGCTTTCTTAAATGATTGTGGCGCCTTTATGACTCCCATCCTGTATATGATTCGGGAAAGGGAGAAGATTCTGGACCTGTTTGAGATGGTCTGTGGTCAGCGGCTTACCTATAACTATATGCGGGTCGGTGGGGTTAGCCAGGATGTTCCTGAAGAGTTTCTACCCGCTCTAGATAAGTTTGTCAACCAGATGCCCGGTTTTATTGATGAATATGACCGGCTTCTCAAGGAGAACGAGATATTGCTGGCTCGAGCCAAAGGCGTTGGCATTCTGCCCAGGGAGTTAGCCATCAATATCTCCGCCAGCGGCCCGGTGCTTCGTGCCAGCGGGGTTAAATGGGATATTCGCAAGGTAGACCCGTACTCCATTTATGACCGCTTTGAGTTTGATATTCCTACCGGTACCGCTGGCGATTGCTATGACCGCTACCGGGTGAGGATTGAAGAGATGCGGCAGAGTGTGCGTATCTTAAAGCAGGCTATGGAGCAGTTGCCACCGGGTGAGGTGAGAAGCGATGTGCCCCATCTAATCCGCCCCCCAATAGGTGAAGCTTATGGGCACATTGAAGCCCCCAAGGGCGAGCTCGGCTTTTATCTGGTGTCAGATAATTCTATTGCCCCCTATCGCTTCCACGTTCGGGCACCAAGCCTGATTAACCTGACCGCTCTCCGCGATATGATGATTGGGTGGAAGGTGGCTGACGCCATAATCATCTTCGGCAGTATTGATATCTGTATGGGTGAGGTTGATAGATAATGATAGTAAATTTCCTAGCACCCCTCTTAGACACCCTGAAAAGGAGGTAAATGCTAAAGGGGAGTGAAAGAGAGGCGAACCTTTCTTGAATAACTAATATCTTTCCTTTGTTAAAGCAAACAGAGAATAGGGTTAATAAGCGATGTCTATATTTAATCCCAGTTTGAATCTATTTAATTGTTATTTAGAAGCGCTGCCTCCGGATTGGCCGGGCGGGTTCTGGGCTCACTGGGGAGTATTTGTCGTCGTTATCTTCGTTTTTGTTATGGCTATGATTATGGGGTTTATCTGGTTTGAGCGGAGGGCGATGGCAATTATGCAGGCGCGGCTTGGTCCCAACCGAGCCGGACCCTTTGGTCTGCTTCAGCCGGTGGCTGATGCTATTAAGATATTGATTAAGGAAGACATTGTTCCGGCGAAAGGTGATAAATGGGTTCACTGGCTGGCGCCAGTGGTCGCCTTTGTCCCGGTACTGATGATTTTTGCTGTGGTGCCGTTCCAGGGTGGGGCATTACTGGCTGACCTAAATATCGGCATCCTTTATGTGGTAGCAATCAGCTCGGTTAGTGTGGTCGGGATATTTATGGCGGGCTGGGCTTCCAATAGCAAGTATTCTCTCCTTGGCGCCATGCGTAGTGTAGCCGCCGTAGTGAGCTACGAGATGCCAGTAGTGCTATCTATTGTCGGTGTGGTGCTGCTCGCTGGCTCATTATCTTTAAGCCAGATTGTGCTAGCTCAGGATATCCCGTTCATCCTATTGCAGCCACTGGGCTTTCTTCTCTTCTTCATTGGTAGCTGTGCCGAGATTAACCGCGCCCCATTTGACCTTATGGAGGCCGATTCCGAGATTGTGGCTGGCTTTCACACTGAATACTCGGGAATGAAATTCGCCCTGTTCTATCTGGTGGAATACGGCGAGGCCCTGGCTATTTCAGCCATCGTTACTATTCTCTTTCTCGGTGGCTGGAGAGGTCCTCTATTGCTTCCGTGGCTCTGGTTCTTGATTAAGGTCATCTTAGTATTCTTCGTCATAGTCTGGATACGAACCACGGTGCCTCGGGTGAGAATCGACCAGCTAATGGCGCTGGCGTGGAAATTCCTCTTTCCCTTAGCCCTGATAAATCTGATTATCACCGCTATAGAGATATTAGCCTGGCCAACAGCTTCACCGTGGGCGATTATACCGATTAATTTTGCCATCATGGCAGCACTGGTGCTTTTGTGGTCTAAGTTTTTTAAGTTAGGATGGGGTAGAGTTGAAGTTTGAACGTTATGGAATAGGTATCGCTAAAGGCTTATCGGTAACGATAAGGCACCTGCTTCGGCGTCCGGTAACGACGCAATACCCGGAGCAGAGGCTGATTACCTCTCGGCGGATTCGGGGTAATGAGCTTGTCTGGGACAAGGAGAAGTGCACTGGTTGTGCTACCTGTGCCAAGGCCTGCCCTCAGGGGAGCATTGAGATTGTAACCTCAGTTAGTGCCGAGGAAAATAAATATGTGGTCGAGAAGTTCGAGGTGGATACCGGCTACTGTATATTTTGTGGCTTGTGCGTTGAGGCTTGCCCTTACGAGGCATTGTTTATGGGTTATGCCTACGAGCGGGCAAGGTATCGGCGAGGTGAACTGATACTGGCTAAGGAGGACTTGTTGGCATCGGAGGAGAGGAAACCCAGTGGTTATGCCCGACCCAAAATTGAGGTCACCTTACCTCAGCAGACTCTGCTTCTTGATAGGGATAAGGGGAGAAAGTGATAGGACTTGATATTGCCTTCTGGATACTGGCTGTAGTAGGTGTACTTGCTGCTTTAGCCGTGGTTTTACTTGGTGATGTTTTCCGAGCCGCTCTCTCTTTGGTTCTTTGCTTTTTGGTGGTGGCTGGAATCTATATCACCCTCAGTGCCGACTTTCTGGCAGCAGTGCAGGTTCTGATTTATGTTGGCGCCATCTCGGTATTGATTATCTTAGCCATTATGCTGACCAGAGAGGTTCAGCGTGGTAGTCCTTCCAATAGACTCCGAATTCCGGCTTTCATTGTTGCCATATTATTCTTCGGGGGGGTTAGTTTTGCCATGCTTAATACCACGTGGCAGGTATCTGTAGTCCCACCCCTGGAGCCTACTACACCTGCCATTGCTGGACTGCTTTTCGGTGAGGGCGGTTTTATCCTGCCAGTGGAGATTGCTGCTATCCTGTTGTTAGCTGCTATTTTGGGGGCTATCGTCTTGGTTAGGGAGAAGTAAACTATGAGCGTAGGTTTAGAGCATTATCTTATACTATCAGCCGTTCTGTTCTCTATCGGGCTATATGGCGCCCTGGCTAAACGCAATGCCATAGTTATCCTTATGTCTATTGAGCTTATGCTCAATGCAGTGAACATCGCTATGGTTGCCTTCTCCCGGTATATTGTGCCCTTGCAGCTGACGGGGCAGGTGTTTGTTATTTTCATTATGGTGGTGGCGGCAGCCGAGGTAGCCGTCGGCTTAGCCATAATAATTGCCATTTATCGTCACCGAGAAACTATAGATGCCACCAAAATTGATTTAATGAAGTGGTAAAGGAGGCGTAACTATGCACAAGGGTACAGCGGGCACATTGGGCGGGACGGTCTGGTTCATGGGCTGGTTGTTCACCATCGGGTTCGCCAACCTGGTCTGGTGGAAGATTATTCTGGGCATCGTGGTCTGGCCGCTATATCTAGGCTGGGCCGTAAGCTGAAATCGGCCATTTTAAATCTTTTAGTGGGGTGTCCGAGAGGGGCGAAGCCCCTCTCAAAAGACTCCTTCCCCCTCCCTTGTAAGGGAGGGGGATACAGTGGGGAGGGTTGCTAAGTAAATATCTAAGAGGTGAGGTGGTAAAGAATATAGGAGACCCAAGATGTGGGTAGAGGTTAAACAGGCAAAAAGCTTAATGCTCGCTGAGATGTGGAAGGAGCTGTTTGAGGGTGAGGGAATACCAACCCGCATCCTGCCCCTCTCTGGTGAGCCTCCGGGCAGGGAATTGGCTACCTATTCTATTCTGGTGCCCGGGGATAAAGAGCATGTAATACAAGAGGTATTGAGGAAGCTGTAATGCCGTATCAACTGGTTTGGCTTATTTTTCTACTGCCATTTTTCTCATTCATAATAGTTTCTTTATTCTTCAGACCCTTTCTGAACCATAAGCCCAAGCTTGGTGGCTATATCACTATCGCCTCTCTTACAGCTTCCCTTGGTCTGTCAATCTGGGTGTTAATGGAGGTGATGGCTGCCCCCGGTCACCAGCTTCCGGTGCCCGACATCAACTGGGTGATTATTGAGGGCGGGCTTACCATTCACCTGGGGCTGATTGTGGATTCGCTGACAGTGGTGATGCTCATCGTGGTTAGCTTGGTCAGCCTGATGGTGCAGATTTACTCCCAGGGCTATATGAAGGGCGACCCTGGTTATCACCGCTACTTTGCCTTTATGTCACTGTTTACCGGCTCAATGCTGGCTTTAGTTCTGGCTGACAATCTACTCTTCCTTTACGTCTTCTGGGAGATGGTTGGCTTATGCTCATATCTTCTTATTGGCTTTTGGTTCCATCGTCCGGCGGCGGCTAACGCTGCCAAGAAGGCGTTTATTGTTACCCGCCTGGGCGACTTCGGCTTCCTGGCGGCTATCCTCTTGCTATATTACAATACCGGAACCTTTGACATTGCTGAACTCCATTCACTGGCTATAGCTGGAGCTCTGGCTGGCACAACCCTTACCTGGGTGGCTATTGGCATCTTTGCTGGCGCTGTAGGCAAGTCAGCCCAGTTCCCGCTTCATACCTGGCTGCCTGATGCTATGGAGGGTCCGACCCCGGTCAGTGCTCTGATACATGCTGCTACTATGGTAGCTGCTGGCGTCTTTCTCGTCGCCCGTTGCTATCCCCTCTTTTCCCACTCGGCTGAGGCAGTGACCACGGTGGCGGTCATCGGTGGCTTTACTGCTATTTTTGCCGCCACTATGGGTCTGGTAATGACCGATATTAAGCGGGTCCTGGCTTATTCTACTATCAGCCAGCTTGGCTATATGATGCTGGGGCTGGGGGTTGGGGGTATAGCCATTGGCATCTTCCACCTGTTCAATCACGCCTTCTTCAAGGCGCTACTATTTCTCGGGGCGGGCAGTGTCAATCATGCCACCGGAACATTTGATATGCGGGAGATGGGCGGACTGCGCAAGTTTATGCCCTGGACTTATGCCACCTTTGTTATCGCCTCATTGAGCATTGCCGGCATCTGGCCACTTGCTGGATTCTGGAGCAAGGATGAGATTCTGGCTGCCTCTTTAGCAAACCAGCCGATACTGTTCTATCTGGCGATGCTCACTGTATTTATGACCGCCTTCTATATGTTTCGGGTAGTGTTTTTGACCTTCGGGGGCGAGTATCGTGGGGGTGGTTCAGAGGCTCATGGCAAGCCTCACGAATCGCCATCGGTCATGGTTATGCCTATGGTAGTCCTGGCTATCCTGGCAGTGGTTTCTGGTTTTTGGAATGTCACCGGACAGTTTGGTCAGTTTATGGGTCATGGTGAGACGCATAGTTTCGCCCAGGGCTTTTTTGGCATCCTAGCTCATCCCTTACCCTGGCTCTCACTGATACTGGCTGGTCTGGGCATTCTTTTTGCCTACGCGATATATAGCGCTAAATGGCTATCGGCGGAGCGCATCGGCAGCATGTTCAAGCCACTATATACCTTGTTCTACAGGAAATACTGGTTTGATGAGCTCTATGAAGGTGTCATCGTGAGGATAGCCCTGCTTAAGGGATTATTTGCTGGTCTTCAGGCATTTGATACCTATGGTGTTGATGGGGCAGTAAATGGGGTAGCCAACGCCACTATGGCTGGGGGCAAGGCTATCAGGAGGGCGCATACCGGGCAACTCCAGCTCTATGGTCTGTTCATTGGCATAGGTGTTCTGGCGATTGTTGTCTGTTTATATTTATTTGGGTAAGGAGATTATTTAGCAACCTATCCCCTCGGAGAGTCTTCGACCTATACCCCCTTCCCTTACTAGGGAAGGGGGAGTGAAGGGGAGAGAGGGGGCGCAGCCCCCTCTCTAAAGACTCTTCTCCTTGGGGGGAGAAAAGGGGGTGGTGAGAGGATGCTGGCTAAGAATGTACTTAAAATGGTATCGGCGTTGAATTATAAGGATGTTAAGGAATTACAGTCTATGTTGACTCCTAAGGGATTACGGCCTAAGTTAGACCTTTATGATAGTCTTTATGGTACTGAGGAGTTGGAATCTACATTTACCCCTGACGAGATTGTGGCGTTTGAGCGCAGTAACGAATGGCGTCAACACGTGGTTGGTCAATTTGAGCAAGTCCTAGATAAGTCGGAGAGATTTATTGAAGCGTTGCTAGCGTCAGGAAGGGGTGTGGATCGTCCAGTTTACAGTAAGGCTTTGCTGAAGTTAAGGGAGTTGCAAACTGCGCTACATGAGGATTAAAGGGGGAGAGTTAAAAAGAAGCTTGACCTAACCGGGTGTCGGAGAGGGGCGAAGCCCCTCTCAAAAGGCTCCCTCCCCCTCCCTTGTAAGGGAGGGGGATAAGGGGGAGGGTTGATAAATCAAATAGGAGTCAGCATAGGTGGACTTTAATTATCTGACAACCATAATCTTTTTGCCGGTAGCGGGGGCAATTTTGATTGCCTTCATCCCCGGTCTGTCCCAACGGGCGATTAAGTGGCTAGCTGCCCTGTTTACCTTTGTGCCGCTGGCGCTGTCTATCTATCTCTTTGCCATTTTTGACCGCTCGGCGGGGGGAATCCAGTTTGAAGAGAAGCTGTCCTGGATTCCTGCCATTAATGCTCACTACCACCTGGGCGTGGATGGCTTGAGCCTGCCCCTGGTGATACTGATGACTTTCCTCGGTTTCCTGGTGGTTCTCATCTCATGGAAGATTGACCTAAGACTCCGGGAATACTTCGCCTGGCTTCTGCTTCTGGAGACCAGCATTCTGGGGGTGTTCTGCTCCCTTGACCTGCTTTTGTTCTTCCTCTTCTGGGAGATAGAGATTATCCCGATGTATTTCCTCATCTCCATCTGGGGGACAGGCAGGAGGGAATACTCGGCGATAAAGTACGTGGTTTACACTTTATTTGGCAGTGCTATGATGCTGGCTGGCATCCTCAGCCTCTATTTCGCCACCGGCAGCCTCAGCATGGTGGAGATAGCCCAGGGCGGGCTGGCCATGATTCAGTCGGTTATGCCAGTGGCGGCTATCTTCCTCTTCCTGCTCATTGGCTTTGCCGTCAAGCTACCCGTTTTCCCGCTGCATACCTGGTTGCCTGACGCTCATACCGATGCCCCAACCGCAGTGAGCGTGGTGCTGGCTGGGGCACTACTTAAGATGGGCGGCTACGGGATGATTCGCCTGTGTGTAACCATCTTCCCCCAGGTTGCCCAACAATATGCGCCCTTATTGGTGGCGTTTGCCGTGGTTAGCGTGCTCTATGGGGCGGCGGTAACCTTAAGGCAGACCGACTTAAAACGGCTGATTGCATATAGTAGTATCAGCCATATGGGCTATGTATTATTGGGCATCTTCGCTTTAGGTCAGGTGAGTCTGGTTGGGGCTACCCTGCAGATGTTCAGCCATGGCATTATCACCGGGCTGCTGTTTGCTATGGCAGGTTTGGTGATGCACAATGCTGGGGAGCGAGACCTGAGAAAGCTTGGCGGTCTGGTGAGACAGATGCCGATTATTGCCGTCGTCTTCTCGGTAGCCGGTTTAGGTGCCCTGGGACTGCCTCTCACCAGCGGCTTTGCCGCCGAGTTTCTGGTCTTTGTTGGTAGCTTTTCCAGCACCGTCGTTTCTGGGATTCAGGTTTACACTATCCTTGGTGTGCTGGGTATTGTTATCACCGCCGGATATATTCTTTGGATGCTACAGCGGGTGTTCTATGGTCCGGTGCTGGAGAAGTTCAATGTAGTGAAGGACGCCGATATTCTGGAGAGGGTATATATGTTTGCCTTTGTGGCGGTGATTATGCTGGTTGGCATCTACCCGGCAATTTTAACCGATGTTATTAAGACGGGTATTTTGCCCATAATGGGCTTATTAGGATTAGGTGGGTAAAGGAGCAAGCTTTTGAATCTTGAGCTACTTACACCTGAGCTAACTCTGGCTGCCGTTGCCATAATAGTAATCCTGCTTGACCTTATTGTCCCGCGTAAGGGATTGCTGGCAGTGGTCAGCATAGCTGGTGTTGTGGCGGCTGCTGGTTTCACCATAGCCCTGTGGGGAGGCAGTTCCCAGGCTATTTTCAACAATATGCTGGCGGTGGATAACTTCGCCCTCTTCTTCAAGCTGCTGTTCCTAGCCATCGCCGCCCTGGTTATTCTAGCCTCTACCGATTATGTATCCAAGTTTGCCCGCTTTCAGGGTGAATACTACGCCTTGGTGCTTTTGTCTGCCCTGGGCATGATGCTGATGGCAGCCACCACCGAGCTAATCTCCATCTATATTGCTCTGGAGCTGACCAGTATATCTTTATATGTTCTGGTTGGCTTTCTCAAAGACCCCAAATCAACCGAGGCCTCGCTCAAGTATCTATTGCTGGGGGCGATAGCCTCGGCAGTGCTGCTCTTCGGCATGGCGCTGGTCTTTGGCTTTACCGGCAAGACACAGCTAGGGGAGATTGCCCAGGCTATTCAGGCGCTGTCGCTAACCGGTGTTCTAGCCAGTCCGGGGCTTATCTTGGGCATGGTGTTAATGATAGCCGGCTTTGGCTTTAAGATTGCGGCTATCCCCTTTCATATGTGGGTGCCCGATGTTTATGAGGGGGCGCCAACCCCCATAACTGCCTATCTCTCGGTAGCCAGTAAGGCTGCCGGCTTTGCCATCATCCTGCGGGTCTTCTATTCCGCCTTTGGGCTTCCCCAGTGGCTGAGCCTTGACTGGGGGATGATATTTGCTGTGCTGGCAGCTATCGGCATGACCCTGGGCAATGTAATTGCCATTCCTCAGACCAATATCAAGCGAATGCTAGGTTACTCCAGCATAGCTCAGGCTGGCTACCTAATGGTGGGACTGGCTACTGTAGGGATTGCGTCCGCCACTGATATTGTGGGCAGAAGCAGCCTTCTCTTCTTCCTCGCCAGCTATGCCTTGACCAACCTGGGCGCCTTTATTGCCATTATTGCTATCTCCAACAAGCTTGATAGCGACTTAATTAAAGACTATTCAGGCATGGGCAAGCGGGCACCGCTGCTGGCTTTAGCTCTGACCCTTTGCCTTATCTCCCTTATTGGCATGCCGCCAGCCGCCGGGTTTATGGCTAAGTTCTACATCTTCAGCGGGGCAGTGCAGCATGGCTTATTGTGGCTGGTGGTTATTGCCGTAATAAACAGCGTAATATCAGCCTACTACTATCTGAGGGTGGTAAAGGTGATGTGGCTCGGCGAGCCTGCCTCCGAGGAGAAGGTGCCCTCTTCCGGAGCACTGAGATTGGCGCTCTCTATTTCTTGCCTCGGCGTCCTGCTACTTGGCATTATCCCCGGCTATATAATGAAGCTTGCTGAAGTAGCAGCTAAGATGTTCGTTTTTTAGCTGGGATTATTCATAATCTCACCCCCTTTAAGTTTCTACTAGGTAACCCTATCCCCTTTATCCCCTTCCCCTTATCAAGGGGAAGGGGAAAGTAATTCATTAAGAGGGGCTTCGCCCCTCTCCGACACCCTGTTAGGCCGATTTTCTTCAGGGGGCTTTGCCCCTCTAAGGCACCCTGTTAGATTAGTCTCCTTCAACCTTCCCCGATAAACGGTTTCTTTTCTAATTGTTTGGTGATGTATAATGGAGTTAGTTATTGTGAACAGAACTAGGGGGAGCTTTGTTTACAAATATCCCTATATGGTATGATTGCCATAAAAGGAGGTAAAACATGTCAGCAGTAGTAAAGAGGATATTATTGTTATCTCTGGCGCTAATCCTGTCCTTTACCCTTGTCGGTTGTGTTGAAGGTGAAGGAGGACTCCCTCAAGAGGAAATAGACCGGATAATCGCCAATGTCACCACTGCCCAATATGATACCGTTAGGATAGATATGGATATGTCAATGACCGTGAATGTGGTTGGCGGGTCTGAGCCGGGGGAAACAACCATGGTGGGTGATGGCAGCGGTGTTATGGACATGGTCAATAGAGAAATGCAGATAGCAATGAATATGACCGTGGATATACCGGAGCTTGGTGAACAGGAGATGGCGACGGAGGTTTATCTCGTTGGTGAGTGGATGTATACCAGTGTTGATATTCCTGATATAGGCAAGCAATGGATAAAGATGAAGGCAACCCAGGATATTTGGCAGCAGAGCCAGATTGGGCAGCAAATAGAGCTCTTGAAAACAGCAGTTGAGGTTGATTATTTAGGCAGCGAGGCGGTAAATGGTACTGCCTGCTATGTTTTCGAGATAGTGCCAAGTATGGAGGCATTAGGCGAACTGTTGTCCCAGCAGGCATCTGGTATGGGAGGCATGGACTTCGGACAACTTAATCTGGCTGACCTGTTTAAGGAAATGACAGTTAAAGAATGGATAGCCAAAGATAGCTACCGGGTTATGAAGGCAGAGATTGACATGGTTATGGAGATACTTCCTTCCGATGTCGGTGCCATTGAGGCCGATTTTGACAAGATGACCATGGATATGAATATTGGGCAGAGATTCTACGACTACAATCAGCCAGTTTCTATCACATTACCGCCAGCAGCGCTGGATGCTCAGGAGATGCCTCAACCAGAGTAAGGGCTGATGAACCGAACCAGGGGCTTTGTGAATCTGAATAGGTTTAAGTCGGGCAGGACTCCTAGGCGTCTCACAGTTCCTCTGTTAAATTACTCAGAGTAGGAAAATTATAGATGAGGGGGGATTATGGCTCATATTACAACCGAATTAAAAACCTCTATGGAGAACTCTCCTTATGGTCGTCGGCTGGGGTTTCGTTTGCTTGAGCTCTCCGAAGGCTACGCCATGGTGTCGGTCACTCTCCGCCCTGAGCACAACAATTTTCTTGGCATGACTGACGGGGGTTTGGTCATGTCCCTGGCCGACTATGCTTTTGCTTGTTCCTGCAATACCTTCGGGCAGGTCAGAGTGGCAGCGCAGTTCAGCACCCACTTTATATCTGCTCCGACTGTGAAAGGCGAGCTTCTGGCTGAAGGTAGAACTATTCATGCTGGCAAGACTATGGCTTTGACGGAGATAAGTGTTACTGATGCCAGCGGAAAGATTATCGCCAAAGCTACCGGTACCGCTATCACTAAACCAAATCAAAGCTCGGTAATAAGGTGAAGGCATACATATTGACAACCCCCTAAATCAGGACTAGGATTAATCGTCGAGGACATAAGGAGGTGAAAGATGCCACCGGATTGGGTATGTCCGTTCTTTCCAAATTTAGTCGTAATGTGGTTCATAATCCCGCTGGCTGTGGTATGGGAGATGGCGTGGAAGGGAGTAGCCCTGTGGAGAGCGGGCAGAAATGCTCATCTTGCTTGGTTTATATGTCTGTTCATATTTAATACCCTGGGCATATTGCCAATAATATACATCTTCGCCTTCAGTAGAAAGAAGGAATAATCTCAGCCATCTTTTTGTCCGGAAGTAGGGAGTAACCAGTGAACCGAACCAGGGGCTTTGTTAATCTGAACAGGTTTAAGTCGGGCAGGGCGATTAAAAAGCTGAAGAGGGTTGCGGATAAGTATAGATTGAAGGGGCAAAGGAGGGGCAAGCAATGAGCTGCGTTATAGGAGGCAAGAAAAGGTGAAGGGGAAATTGAGTTGGCCCATATTTTGGGCATTAGTCGGGGTTTTCATTGTCATAGTGTGTCTATTCTTAATTCCGCCATTTAGAGGAACTACATTTCTTTGGTTTTTTATCATTTCTGGGTCTATTTTCCTGTTACTAGGTGTGGCATTGATAGTTTTCACTGTGAGGGAAAAAGTGGGAGGAGCGCTGAAGAAGTTCTTCCTATTAACCGGGGCTTCCTCTGCAGGAATTTTTGTCAGTATCCTTTTGCACAATTTGGTTTATGGTCTGTTTATTTACTTTTTAGGCGCAGACTTTTGGGACAGAATTGGTCCAGGGGGAGACGAGCCTTTCTTCTTTCTTATGGCAATCTTTGTATGCCCGCTCGGGTTTTTAGTCGGCGCTATAGGTAGCATAGTCCTCGGCATCAAGAGCCTTAGGATGGCGAAAGAATCACCACCCAGTCCACAGTAACCGTTGCTGCCCAAATTCTAGCCTTGACACCTCAAAGGGGCAATGCTACACTTCTCTTGCCCTCAGAAGCGATGCTTTCATTGTTATTACAAAGCGGGTCATGGCTATGAAAAAGGTTGGCATTCTTTATCACCCGATGATTGAGGCAGCCCATACCCTGGCTGAGGAACTGAAGGATTTTCTAACTGCCAGGGGTGTATCTGTTTGGCTATGCTCTGCCTGGGAAGGGGAGAAGGCTAAGTCTCAGGTGAATGATACCGATTTAATTCTTAGTATCGGTGGCGATGGCACTATTCTGCGGGCGGCTCAGGTAGCGGTTGCTGGTCAAACGCCTATTACCGGGATTAATCTGGGCAAGCTGGGCTTTATGACTGAGCTCAGTGCTGATGAAGCGAAGGATAAGCTGCCCGCTTTGCTTGAGGGGAAGGGTTGGCTGGATGAGCGGGCTATGCTTGAGGCAGAGCTTGGCGCCACCGAGTCTGAGCCCTCCCGCACCTTTTATGCCCTGAACGATGTAGTGGTGGCGCGGGGGGCGATAGCTCGGGTGGTCTATGTAGAAGCCAGCATTGATGGCGAGCCACTGACTACCTATAAGGCTGACGGTGTTATTGTGGCTACCGCCACTGGCAGCACTGGCTATTCACTGGCTGCCGGCGGTCCTATCCTTCATCCCCAGGCCGGGGAGTTTTTGCTATCGCCTATATTGCCTCACCTTAGTTCGGCTTACACCGTGGTATTACCAGCTACGGCAGTGGTCAGGCTGCGCATTACTACCGCCCATCAGGCAACGCTGAGTATTGATGGTCATATAAATTTACCACTCAGTAGTGGTGCCGTTATCATCATAAAGCATAGCTCTAATATCGGTCGTTTTTTGAGAATTCATCCTGAAGCCGCTTTCTATAGCTCTCTGGAGCAAAAGCTGAAAGGGAAGCAGTAGGTTGAAGGTGGAAAAAGCCAGAATCAGCGATGTCCCTCAGATGCATCAGCTAATTAACTACTTTGCTGATAAGGGTGAGATGCTGGCTCGCTCATTGAGTGAGATATATGAAAATATCAGGGATTACTTTGTCGTTAGGCAGAGTGAGCGGGTGGTTGCCTGTGCGGCACTGCATGTTAGCTGGTCCGACCTGGCTGAGATAAAGTCAATGGCGGTGGCTGAGGATAGCCAGCAGCAGGGAATTGGCACTCAGCTTGTGGAAGACTGCCTCAATGAAGCTAGGGAGCTCGGAATTGCTACTGTTTTTTGCCTGACTTATAAACCATCCTTTTTTGAGAAATTTGGCTTTTCTCAAGTAGATAAGATGGAGCTGCCAAGAAAGGTGTGGACTGAGTGCTACCGCTGCCCCAAATTCCCCGATTGTGACGAGGTGGCTCTTATCTATCGCATGGAGGTCTAACTTGGCTGAGGAAAAGACGCTATCCAGCCGAATGGTCTATGATGGGCGAGCGGTAAAACTGCGGGTTGATACTGTCAGGATGCCCAGTGGCAGGGAGACCACGCGGGAGATTGTGGAGCATAGCGATTGTGTAGCTATTATAGCTGTTGACGATAAGGATAATATCCTGCTGGTCAATCAATTTCGCAAGTCGGTGGAGAAGGAGCTACTGGAGATACCGGCTGGTGGTATTGAACCTGGTGAGGAGGCGGTGGATTGTGTTCGCCGCGAGTTGCGTGAGGAGGCGGGCTTTCTTCCCCAAAAGGTGGAGAGGTTGGGTGGCTTCTACTCCACTCCGGGTTACTGCACAGAATACCTCTATCTTTATCTGGCTACAGACCTTGTTCACAGTCCACTTCAGGCTGAGGATAGTGAGAGTATCAGGTTAATCCGGGTGCCGCTGGCTCAAATTCCCGGTCTTATCACCTCAGGCTCCATTTGTGATGCCAAAAGCATTGCCGGGTTGCTTGCTTTCTTAGAGTATAAGAAATCAGCCAAGCTCGTCTGAGAGCCTTTGCCCGCCGAGGAGGTGGAGATGGAGGTGAGGCACTAGCTGTCCGCCCTCATCACCGCAATTTATCACCAGCCGATACCCGCTCTCAGCAACACCCTCCCTTTTTGCCAGTTGGTTGGCAATATCTACCATGTGTCCGACAAGGGATAAGTCCGCTTGGGATAGGTGGACAAGGGAAGGGATATGCCTTCTTGGGATAATAATCAGGTGTACTGGTGCCTGCGGCTCAATATCGCGGAAGGCAATTACCTCTTCATCCTGATAGACGATGTCGGTGGGAAGCTTGCCTGATACAATCTGGCAGAAAATGCAGTCCATTATTTATTCTCCCTTTGTCCCCCTGTTTCCAGGTGTCTTTCTTCCTACCCCTCCACCCCTTTTAACTTTTGTTTATCTTCCCACCCAGCCCACCCTATAGGGGCTCCGCCCCTCTTTAACTCTTACTTTTATCCCCCCTTAAGGGTGGGGGGTTAAGCCTCTCTTACTTCCCCTTCTCCTTAAGGGCGGCGGGTGGGAAAAGATATAAAATATTTGGGAGGGGAGCTTCACCTCTCCTCTACTATTTGCCTTTCTTATATTCGGTTTTTCCCTGTTCAAACAGGTCTTCCCCGTAAATATCGTTGGCGACAATAGCAGGGAAGTTCTCCACAGTAAGTCGCAGGATAGCCTCAGCGCCCAAATCCTCATAGGCGATGACCTCTGCCTGTTTGATGGATTTGGCTAGCAAAGCGCCGGCGCCGCCTATAGTGGCTAAATAAACGGCTTTATATTTCTTGATAGCCTCTCTTACTTCTGGTGAGCGGTTTCCCTTGCCAATCATGGCTCTAATGCCGGCAGCGATAAGGCGGGGGGTATATATATCCATACGGCTACTGGTGGTGGGACCGGCTGAGCCAATCACCTGACCTGGTCTGGCTGGGGACGGTCCCATATAATACAGCGTTTGCCCCTTGAGGTCGAAGGGCAATCTATCCCCCTTATCCAGGGCTTGGCTCAGTCTCTGATGAGCAGCATCCCTGGCGGTATAGATAACCCCAGAAATCAGGACCCTGGTTCCTACGGTCAGTTTTTCTATTATTTCAGCCGCAATTGGTGATGTGATATAGAGATTGTTTATCTACCTCACCCCCTTTGTCCCCCTCTCCTTCAACCGTGGTGTACGAAAGGTAAAACTCCCACGGTTTCCTCGGAGACGCTATACGGAGGCATAGGGATAGTATAATACACTTTTGCTTCTGATTCATCCACCTCAATCCTTTCTACAAAGGACTTGAGGAAGCTCCTCTGCTCAGTTATGGAGTATTTTCTCAACTGAAGTTGCCCCCATTTCTTACCTGTCCTGGAGGTAGCACCATCCTTCACCTTCACTCTGACATATCCGTAGGGGGGTCTACACCTAACGGTAGGCGTAGGCAACTATCTACGGCTAAATCAACATTTCACTTGCTATAATGTTCTTGGTCACAAAAGCCAGGGGCGAAAGCCCAGGCACACGGCGAAGGCATCAATATGATGCCCCCGAGTGGGTAAGCCGGTGCCGGCTTTTGTGACCAACAAAAAGTAGTGCCTTCCCCACGAGGGGGCTTCTCTTTTGTTCTTCTGACCGGGCACCTGAGGGGCTTTATGGCGGGAGTTTTGGAGACAAGGTAGCGGGTATTTTTAGACCGATTTTAAAAATATTCCTGCAGGGTGGTTGACAAAAACACTATTTGATGCTATCTTTCAAACATTGAGAAGTTATGAATGACGAGTCCAGAAAGTCAAGGACTATCAAGATAAGACCGAGCATTTTGCGGAAAGCACATGGAATGGCTCATGAAGAAGGTAAGTTTGTGGGTAGGTGGATTGAGGAGGCAATAGAGGATAAGATTGAGAGAACAAAAGAAGATTAAACAGAAAGACCTGTTAGCGCAGGTCTTTCTGGGAAAATGAAATGGTCGGATGGTTATTTAGTCGTTTCTATTCTAAAGCAGTCCTTCAGATGAGGCAAGTAAAAGGGCTCAGGGAGTCAAGTGCGGGTGTAACCTTGAGCCCTTCGGCTTTTATTGAAGAGAAAAAGGGGGTGAGAGATGAAGTAGTAGAGTAATCTTAGCAGAGCAAAATCTTTTAAGGAGAGTGATATGAGAGGAAAAAAGTTATTAACACTGGTTGGGGGTGTCTGTCTAGTTTTGGTATTGGCAGCGATGCCCTTTATGACTGCCTGTGTTCCTGAGGAAGTGACTCCACCTCCACCACCAGAAGATGGGGAGGAAGCGCCACCAGTCGTGAAAAGCGTCCTACAGGGTGCATGGATTGAGATGCCACCATCGGGTAGGAATGCACTTATGGCTAATGCTGCGACCGACTGGGGATGGCAGACCCTTTTTTATGAGCCTCTTTGGATACCCACGCTTGCGGGAGATTTTGTGCCTTGGCTAGCAAAGAGTTGGGAGTATAAAGAGGACGAAAAAGCCTGGATTATCTATTTAGACGAGAGGGCCGCATGGAGCGACGGACAGCCTGTCACCGCTGAGGATGTGAAGTTCAGCTTCGAAGCTTGTTTCGAGTACAACTTTACCGCGGGTGGACCACTTGGACCATTCGTAGACTCAATTCAGGTGGTGGATGACCGCACGGTGAGGTTTAATATGGCGGAAGATTATGTTCACTTTCTCATGGAGGTTGGTTTTGTTTTCATCGTGCCAGAGCATATCTGGGGACAATATGACGATATAAGCCTCTATGAAGACCCATATGAAGGTCGCGTAGGCAGTGGTCCCTTCCTGTATAAGGAACTCAAGGTTGGACAGTACTTACATGTGGTCAAGGATCCGAACTATTGGCGCGGCCCAGTAGCTATAGATGAGGTCGTGTATAGAATCTACACCAACGAAGAGGCTATGTTCATGGCTCTGCTGAAGGGCGAGATAGATATGATCTCTAATATCCGCGGGACTTTTGGAGCGATTCCAATCTTGGAAGCAGACCCGGACATTAACTTTGTTGAGTTGCGGGGTTCTTTCACAATCCATTTAGCACCTAACCACCGCATATATCCGCTCGGCCTTAAGGAAGTTCGTCAAGCAATAAGTTTCGCGGTGGATAGACAGGCGATTATAGACATCGCCTTCATGGGCTATGCAGAATACCCACTAATGGGTTTTTACCCACCGTGTTATGGAGATTGGGCTAATACCGACCTTGTGTGGCCTGGGGTGGATATGACTGAGGAGGAAAGAATCGCTGCGGCTGACGCCATACTCGACGACCTAGGCTTTAAGCTAGGAAAGGACGGGATAAGGGTAACTGATAAAGGGACAAAGATGGAATTCGAGTTAGTAATGCCGAACTGGCCTGACTTTATTAGAGCGGGCGAGATGATCAAGCTTGATCTGGAGAAAGTAGGTATTGGAATAACTGTCCTGCCCCTGGACCCTTCAGCGCTGTATCCTGGCCTCGTTTATAACCCTGAGCGTCCAATGGATTGGGACCTTATGGGACCACACAACTCAACCTTCAAAGGGCTTAAGTACTACTGTGCTGAGTTTGGTCCTTGGGGGGATCCGCCCAATCCGTGGTCGAATGCGGTAGCTTATGGTTTCCAGGATGAAGAGTTGCAACCTCTGCTGGCGCAGATAAATATAACGATGGATAGAGAGGAACGCATTGAGTTAGTGATGAGAGCCCAAGAGTTATTTGCTGAGATCCTACCAACGATACCCTTGGGACATAAGGCTGAGGTTTATGCCTACCGCACAGACAAGTTCACGGGATGGGACGACACGCATATTATGCAGGGAGGTTTGACCTTCCCAACGTGCTCTTTATTGAACCTAACCTCGCTACGTCCTAAATAAGTGGCTTAGAGGCACAGCTTGCCAGAGAGATAAGCCTGGCAAGCTGTGCCAAAGGCTACTAGTCAGGTGAAGTGTCTCTATAGTTTTCGGGACTGTGTCATCCAAGAGGAGATTGCAGATTGCGCTGGTTTATTAGAAGGCTTACTACAAGCATTGGGGTGCTGTTTGCTGCTTTGGTCATAAACTTCGCCATTCCCCGATTGATGCCTGGAAGTCCCTTATATGCTATTGCAGGTGGAATAAAGCTAACTCCGGAGACACGGCAGGCGCTGATAGAACGGTTCGGGCTAGACGCATCTATCCAGGAGCAATTCTGGCTCTATTTTGCAGGTGTATTTCGAGGAGATTTTGGGGTATCGTTTTTTCACTACCCAAGAGCTGTAACGGATGTGGTGATGGATGCCTTGCCCTGGACTCTCTTGGTTATTGGGAGTGCCGTAACACTACAAGTCATCATTGGATACTTCGCAGGGATAACTGCGGGGTGGAGACCCGGCAGCAGGACAGATTCAGGCTTACAAACATTTGCCCTAGTTCTTTTATCAGCACCGATTTTCTGGCTGGGCATGGTATTTTTATTTTTATTTAGCTTTCAGCTCGGCTGGTTCCCACTCGCTGGGGCTCAGACTGCAGCTGCCACATACTCAAACACCTTTGAGTATGTGGCGGATATAATAAGGCATGCGACACTCCCTATCCTAGCCTTTACTCTCAGTCGCTATGCCATGTACCAACTTGTCCTGAGAAACACCATGGTTACCACGCTTAAAGAACAGTACATGCTAACCGCTGAAGCTAAGGGATTAAGTGAAAACAGGATAAAGTATAGGCATGCTGGCCGGAATTCACTCTTGCCGATGACAACCATGATCGGCGTGAGCTTGGTCATGGTCGTGGGTGCGTCGGTCTACATAGAGACAGTTTTCTCATACCCCGGCTTGGGGTTGCTACTGTATAACGGGGTGTTGAATCGCGACTACCCACTGGTTCAGGGATGCTTTTTAGGGTTCGCAGTGCTTATCGTCGTAGCCAACTTCATTATTGATATGGTCTATATGTACCTTGATCCAAGAATCAGGTATTAGTCATGCTTAAAAAAAGCAATTTAATTGAGTTCTGGCGGGTATACAAGCAGAGGAAGACAGCAGTCTTCGGCTTGGTTATTGTGGTTCTCTTTGTCCTGGCTGTCATCTTGGCCCCTCTCCTAGCACCGTATGACCCTTACCTGAGGGTAGGGGAACGATTTGAGCCGCCCAGTGGGGAGCACCTACTCGGGACAAATGATATTGGGAATGACGTTCTCAGCGAACTCATTTATGGTGGTCGCATTTCGCTTTTTGTTGGCTTCGTAGCAAGCTTCATAATCGTCATAACAGGGTCTGTGATAGGGTTAGTTTCTGGATATCTTGGCGGAGTAATAGACGAAGTCCTGATGAGGATAACTGACACAGTCTTGGCTCTTCCTCGCCTTCCGTTGATGATTTTGATGGCAGCCTATCTGGGTCCAGGTATAGGGACCATAATTTTCGTATACTGCGTGGTTGGGTGGGGAACTCTTGCCAGGCAGGTGAGATCCCAAGTCCTCTCGATCAAGGAATCTACCTTCGTTGAGGCCTCGAAAGCGATGGGAGGAGGCAACATTCACATCATGGCTAATCACATATTGCCCAACGTCATGGGCATAATCATTGCCAACGCTGTTATAGAAGTAATGTTTGCCATCTTGACAGAAGCTGGCTTGAGCTTTCTCGGCTTGGGCGACCCGACACACAAGAGCTGGGGCGTAATGCTATACTTTGCCCAGAGGCAAGGGGCATTTATCCAGCAAGCATGGTGGGTTATATTTCCACCTGGAATGGCTATCGCACTGATTGGCTGCTCCTTCAATTTTATTGGAGCCGCCCTTAACGACCTTTTCGCTCTGAAGTTGGGGAAGAGGTAAGAGCCGATGTCTCTGCTAACAGTTGAGAATTTAAGGACATACTACTTCACCGAGAAAGGTTCGGTAAAGGCCGTCGATGGCGTTAGCTTCTCCGTCGATAAGGGTGAGTCTCTCGGTATCGCAGGCGAGTCCGGCTGCGGCAAAAGCACTGTCGCACTCTCCATCATGAGACTAATTAAAGGCGGTAAGGTTGTCCAGGGCAATATCACCCTCGATGGCACCCCCTTGCTCAATATGCCCATCCGTGACTTTAGACGCATCCGATGGGAAAGAATCTCCCTCGTCTCCCAGGCAGCAATGGGGGGGCTAAACCCTGTTTACCGTATTGGTGACCAGATTGTGGAGGCTATTACCACCCACACCAAGAGCAAGAAGAGAGAAGCCTGGGATAGGGCGGAGGAGCTATTAAGACAGGTGGAGGTAGACCCATCAAGAGCTAGGAATTACCCACATGAACTCAGCGGGGGCATGCGCCAGCGGGCTATGATAGCAATGGCTTTGGCATTGAACCCAGAGCTGGTCATCGCCGATGAGCCAACGACTGCCTTGGATGTGGTCACTCAGGCTCAAGTACTCAAAATCATGAGGGGACTCCAGAGAGAACGAAATGTTTGCATGCTTCTTATCTCTCATGACCTATCAATCCTTGGTCAAACTTGCGACAGAATTATCATCATGTATGCTGGCAAAATAGTGGAGATGGGAGATGTGCAAGCCTTGTTTAGAGAGCCTCAACATCCATATACCAAGGCTTTGTTGAACTCATTCCCGGACATAAAGAGTGAAAGCAGAACTTTAACCGGCTTACCTGGAAGGCCACCTGACCTTATAGACCCCCCCAGTGGCTGTAGATTTCATCCGAGGTGCCCTCAGGTGCAGGACATTTGTAAGGCGAAGGAGCCAACTATGATAGAGGTCGTGCCAAAGCACTATGTGGCTTGCTATCAGGTTCAGGGAGCAAGTTAAGTGGAAACAGTATTAAGGGTCGCTGATTTGAGGAAGCTATTCCCGGCAAAGAGGAGCAGCCTATTCAAGAGAAAACGCCAGTTTATACATGCGGTGGATGGCGTCACTTTTGAGGTTAAGAAGGGTGAAACCTTCGGCGTTGTTGGTGAGAGCGGCTGTGGGAAGACAACCCTTGCCAGGTTAATATTGCGGCTGGTAGAGCCCACAAGCGGGAAGGTATTCTTTAAAGACCAAGACATAACCTCACTCAACCGCTCTGAAATGAAGAGGTTACGCCGCCAAATGCAAATGATATTCCAGGACCCTTATAGCTCGCTGGACCCAAGAAAGAACATCCTTAACATAGTTGCTGAGCCTCTCAGGGTTCACAACATAGCTAAAGATGGCTCGATAATAAAAGAAAAGGCGCAAGAGGCATTAGAGCTTGTGGATTTGCCTACCTCCGAAAGCTTCTTGGCAAAAGTGCCGGATGAGCTTAGTGGTGGGGAGAGACAGAGGGTGGGGGTGGCAAGAGTGCTGGTACTCGGAGCCGAATTCATCGTCGCTGATGAGCCAGTAAGCATGTTGGATGCTAACGTCAAGGCAGGGGTCACCTCGCTAATGATGGGACTGAAACAAAAGATAGGTCTGACTTACATCTTCATAACACATGAAATTAGCTTGGCATACTATATTTGTGACCGCATTGCAGTTATGTATCTAGGGAAAATAGTGGAGTTGGGCAACGCTGAAGAGATTATTAATCTGCCCCTCCACCCTTATACCAGACTACTCATGGAAGCCGTCCCCCCGCTGCACCCTGATGACAAATGGGGCGCGACCATCTCAGAGAGGGGGGAACTGCCACTCTTCATTGAGCCCCCCAGCGGCTGCCGATTTCATCCCAGGTGCTCGCAGGCACGCGACATCTGCAACACGGAAGAACCCCCACTCGTCGACAGAGGAGATGAGCATTGCTCTGCTTGTCATTTCTTTTGACGGCCTGGGCCCAACTTTTGCATCGGTAGGAGAGAAAATTGAAAAAACCTAAAGTGGGACAGGAGGGATTTTGCATGAAAACAAGAATGGACGAATGTGATGTGTTGGTAATAGGGAGCGGGATGGGAGGTGTGAGAGCTGCTATTGAAGCTAGAAGAGCTGGCCTCGACGCATTGATAGTTGATAAAAGCATTCTGGCGAGAGCAAGCGCTACGATCTTCGCTGGCAGTCTAGTGGCCAGGAGGCCTCCTGAATACTTGGTTAAGAAAGGACTGATAGAACCGGGTATGGAGTTTGACAGGCCCTTTGATGAGTCCTTCCGCTACTTTGTGAAGGAGGGGGCGCGGACCGGTGGCAGTGAATACACCGCCAATCAACGGGTGTCCATGACCGTAGCCTGTGACATGGAGAGGCGAGCTGACGAACTTAGAGACTTTGGTGTCAAGGACATCTTCTCTCAAATGTGGCTGGGGCCAGTGGGCCGAAAAGGGAGGGACATAATTCTCCCAATGGTTGATTATGCCAAGAAGATAGGCGTGAGGAACCGCCAAATGACTATGATTACTGATTTCATTCGCCAGGGGGAAGACATCATTGGGGCTATTGGGTTTGATATCCTAAGGGGCGAGTTTGTGACCTTGTATAGTAAGGCTGTGGTCATGGCTACCGGGTCTCATGGACAAATATACGAACGAAGCTACGCCCCTATCCGAATGACAGGCGATGGATATGCCATGGCATACAGAGCAGGTGCAGCACTCTCGCATATGGAGATGATGGGCTTTGATAATTGGGGTATTGCCGAGCCAGGGCTCCCCCAGTACTGGCTCCCGCCCTCCCTAGCGCGAATCAGTGGGGTTCTGCGAAATGCCCGTGGGGAGACGTTTTTTATGAAATATGCTCAAGAGCATGGAATCATTGGAGAGGGGGCCACTCTCTCTTTGAACGACACCTTTTCCAAGCGATATGGAAGGCCTTTCATCGAGCTAATCCCGCATCTAATCAAGGCATGTCAGACAGAAATTATGGAGGGTAGAGGAGATGGAGCAGCGGTTTTTATCGACCTCACACAAGTGCCGAAAGAAAGAATGTACTTGGATCACAATGGGGTCTGGACGCTCAATCTTCTGCGTGGATTTGATTGGAAAAAGAGACCCATTCGTATCGCACCTATTTGCATGGGTGACTTTAAGGGGGGAGGGGTTGACATAGATGAGAAAGGAAAAACCACGACCCGAGGACTGTTCGCAGCTGGCGATGTGGCACCTGGCTCTTCCCTGTTGTATGCTCTAGTGACCGGCGTACTCGCGGGTAGGAATGCTGCTAGTAGAGTTCTCCATCTGCAGATGCCGCAAGTCAGTTCTCAAACCAACGACTGGATCCAACATCAGCAAGCGCAGCTTGAGACAATCTTGCAGCGAACCTCGCAAGACGGCCCTGAACCAAAGGATATCAAAAATAGAATCAAATCGGTCATGTGGCGTTGCGGAGGGCCACTCCGTCACGAGGATAGTTTGAGAGAGGGGATTGACAGTCTTACAAAAGTCGAGGAGGAACTTGCTTCCAAGGTCGCTGCCTCTGGAAGCTTCCGCAAGCTGAGGGAAGCTGTGGAGGCACTCAATATGGTGACTGTGGGGCAGATGGTTCTGTCTGCTTCTCTTTACCGAACGGAAAGCCGGGGCTACAACCAGCGTGTGGATTATCCCAATCGTGACGACAAGAACTGGCTGAAAAAAACCATCATCACCCATGAGGAAAACAAAATGAAAGTCAGGCCTGAGCCAGTTGAGCTGGTTTTCATCAGCCCTGAAGAGAGCACGGGGAAGAAGCAATGAAGATATGGGGGGTTCATACAATCAGCTATGAATTCGATGACGAAAAATGCACGTGCGGGATTGGGTTGTGTGTGGAGGCATGTGCTCAGGGATCGCTGGAGTTTAATGAAGAAACCAAGAAGATGGAAGTGGTCAATCTAGAGCAGTGCATCTTTTGTCGACAATGCGAGGACGTATGTTCGACGCAGGCAATATCCATCAAAGGAGCCTTGACTTTACAAGACGTGACGGGAATCGGAGAGGTATAGGGAAACGTGATTGGGAGTGGTAAAGAGGCACCAGGCTCACAGGAAATCGTAAGGCATGGCATTTGCCATATGTGTACCGACTGTTGTCCTACGAAGGTGCATATTCAGGGGGGCAAGGTGGTAAGGGTCGATATGATGGATAAAAGGCTATTGGATACCTGCCCCCGTTGGAAGGCTCAGCTGGACTTTGTCTATCATCCAGAGCGTTTGAAGTACCCTCTTAAGCGGGTGGGGGCGTGGGGAACCGGGTCCTTCATACGGATCAGTTGGGAGGAAGCTCTCGACACAATCGCCAGCAAATTTCAGGAGGTAAAAACAGAATACGGACCAGAGTCCGTCGTATTCTGGGTTGCCAATACCAAAGAGCCACGACCCTTTTTTCACCGTCTCACTCATGCTTTTGGCTCGCCGAACTATTGCACTGAGAGCAGTAATTGCTTCACTGCTGGCTGGCTGGCCACCATCGTGACCTACGGCGAGGACTATGGGTCCTTCTATGGCCAAGGAAGAACTGCAGACCCTGCGAGCAAATGCAAGCTGGTATGGGGGACTAGCATACAGAATTCGGCGCCGGATGTATGGAAAGAGCATGTGAAGGCGAGAGAGGAGGGGCTTAAACTCATCGTTGTTGATCCTCGCCGCACGTCTATAGCTTCCATGGCTGATGTTCACCTTCAGCTGAGGCCCGGCACCGACGGTGCGCTGGCGCTGGGATTGATGAACGTTATCATAAACGAGGACCTCTACGATAAGAATTTCGTGGAGCGGTGGACGGTGGGATTTGATGAACTCAAGAAACTGGTACAGCAATACCCTCCTGAGAGAGTGGAGGGTATAACATGGGTTCCTGCTGCGAAGGTGAAGGAAGCAGCCATACTTTATGCTACTGAGAAACCGGCCAAGCTTGGTATAAGTGATTCTTCAACGCTCCACTGCTCAAATGGGGTCCAGAATCACCGGGCAACTATTCTGCTACCTGCAATCACGGGCAATCTTGAGGTGCTAGGCGGTAATGGGTTGGCCCCCGGTCGTCTGCCGACAAATGACATCACTCTGCACGAGCGAGTGGAAAGCATGCCACAGGGCCTCGGAGCAGACAGGTTCTCACTCTGGACCGGGCTCTGCAGAGAGATGCAGTCCAATGTCCTAGCTGATCAGATTGAGAGTAGTAGTCCGTATCCTATCAAAGCGCTCTTCGGGGCTGGCCTGGACATAATGTTCTTTCCCCACTCAGAAAGGTTTGTAGAAAACCTCAAAAAGCTGGATATGATTGTTGTTAGCGATTACTTTCACACTCCTTCCACCCAGTACGCTGATATCGTGCTTCCGATTGCGTCGTGGTTGGAACGGCAAATCCTTGTGGCCCGTCCGGGGGGATACGTAAGTCTGATAGAGCCAGCTATAGAACCGGTTGGTGAGAGTTGGCCTGAATGGAAAATAGTCTCAGAACTGGCCAAGCGGTGGGGCCTTGGACATGAGTTTTGGGACGGTGACTTTGAAAGGTGTGTTAACCATATCCTTGAGCCATCGGGAATAACTGCTGAGCAGTTGAAAGAACATCCTGAAGGAATAACCTATCCCGTGGCCTCTAGGCCGGAAAGATACTATGAAGAGGTGGGGTTTCGAACCCCGTCAGGCAAGGTAGAGATAGCTTCTTCAATACTTCAACAGTACGGCTATGAAGCACTTCCGGTATACAAAGAGCCCATAGAGAGCCCAGTGAATCGGCCGGACGCCGTCAGTGCTTATCCGCTGGTGTTAACATCGGGCGCCCGGGTGCTCCCGTTTACGCATTCGATGCATCGTAACATCCCTCGACTACGGGAGATGATACCAAAGCCCTTAGTAGAAATGAGCCCTTCCGATGCCGAAGCTCGTGGTATTCAATCTGGTGACGAAGTGGTGGTGACCTCACCACGTGGGGCCATACGGCTCAAGGCAAATGTTACTGACAATATAGTTCCTGGCGTAGTTCAGATACCACACCATTGGCCCGGTCAAGCAAATGTGAACATCCTCACCGATGACCAAAATCTTGACCCTATATCGGGATTCGCCAGTTACAAGTCAGGGCTTTGTGAAGTCTCGAAGGCCTGAAAACCTTGGTAGAGAAGGAGTCATTTTGTTAGAGAAGAAATTGTCAAGCGAAGAAAAGTATATCGCCAAATTCCCAAAGTCTCGCTTATTATATGAAAAAGCAAAGCGTCTCTTTCCTGGCGGGGTTACCCATGATGGCAGGTTTCTCCTGCCGTTTCCTATTTATATCACACATGCCAGCGGCTCACACATGTGGGATGTCGATGGTTATGAATATATAGATTATTTTGGTGGACACGGCGCATTGATATTAGGTCATAATCATCCCTCTCTGATTAAGGCAGTAAACAGTCAGATTGAAAGAGGGGTACATTATGGTGCCCCTCATGAGCTAGAGATGGAGTTGGCTGATTTAATAAAGAGCCTTATTCCTTCTGCTGAGCTTGTCCAGTTCACAAACTCAGGCACTGAGGCTGGCATCATAGGGATACGATTGGCTCGTGCTTTCACCGGTAGAAAAAAGATTGTTAAGTTTAGAACTCATTTTCACGGTTTATCATCGCCCGTCATGGTAGGGATGACAGAGCCATGGGATATACCTATTACAGCCGGAGTGGCTGATGGTGAAATTGATGACACTACAATTATCCCGTGCAATGATGAGAAGGTGCTCGAAGATGCGTTGTCTAGGAGGGATGTCGCTGTCTTAATGGTTGAACCCTCAAACTCAGGGGTATCCTTTTCTTTCTACCCAACAATGAGAGACCTAACCAAGAAATATGGCACTTTACTACTCTTTGATGAGGTGGTGTCAGGCTTTCGTTATTCATCTGGCGGGATGCAAAAAGTGGTCAGGGTTATCCCAGATTTAACTATGTTAGGCAAAATCTTGGGAGGCGGAGTACCTGTTGGCGCCATAGTTGGCCGTGCTGATGTTATGAATATGATGGAGTTTAAGGATTCTGAGTGGAACCACTATAAACGAGTTGCTCATACAGGCACCTGGTGTGCCAATCCACTGACTTGTGCTGCAGGCGTAGCGATACTCAAAATACTGGCTACCGGGGAACCACAAAAGCACGCTGACGAGATGGCAAGTCGGCTGCGAGAGGGAATCCAACGTGCTATGGACAAGGGAGGCATAAGTGGCTGTGCCTACGGTAGCTTTTCAATGTTTAATGTTTACTTTGGTAACTGTCCACTACAGGACAAGTGTGACAGAGCAGTATGTCTGAATACTAATAAAGTCATGCCTCCAGATTTGACTAGACTGGCAATTATAAACTTAGCCCTTAACGGTGTCCATGTATTGGGGCGGGCAGGTCCTTCTGGTCTGGTCTCAGCAGCTCATACTGAGGAGGATGTTGACAAGACTATTGAAGCCTTTGATACTTCACTAGTTGCTATCTCCAATGTTAAGAGGTAGCTAATGATTTTGGGAAATTGGTAGAGAGGAAATAACATGCTTGTATAACCTTAGATGGATTAAAAAAAGGAAAGGAGCAGCATGATGGAATGGAAAGAGACTCTAAGAACAGATGTCCTGATTATCGGGGCAGGCCTGGCTGGACTCAAGGCAGCCGAACGGGCTAAGAGATACGGGTTAGATGTCGTCATTGTGGATAAAAGCACCGGTAGAACCAACCTTTCATCAGTGGCCGGAGGGGCGATAGGTGTCGTAGCTGGCGCGTGGCAGATCTCTAATCCGTTTACCCTTAGATCTTTGACCGAGAGAGGTATCTTGGGGGGTGCCTGGGAGATCAAGTACTGCAAAGACCAGAGGATGGAAGAGATTACTGCCATGGAGGAGGTACCGCTCCAAGACGAGCTGGCCGAATTCGGGTGCGTTAACCCGAGAAATATGAAAACCTATGGTCCCTACATAAGGATGAATTGGGCTGCCACAGGGCCACTGTATCACTATGTGCAAAAGGTTGGTTGCAAGCTTATGAAGTTCTTCACAGTTACCGACCTGCTGACGGTGGATGGTCAGGTAGTCGGTGTAGTGGGATTTGAGTCTCGGATGGGACACTTTATGGCAATAAATGCCAAGGCAGTTGTCCTGGCAACAGGCGGCGCTGGCAACTGCTGGGCAAGGAACAATACACCGTTCCGTTCAACCGGCGATGGACATGCAATAGCCTATCGCAACGGTGTCGTACTGAATGCGATGGAATATGAAAGTTTTGACGCTTGGATCATCGCGGAAAAGGGTATCCCGAACTATTGGATACCGCCCTCTTATGCTAGGACCATGGGGAATGTGTTGAACGCGAAAGGGGAGGACTTCCTCCCCAACTACATTGAACTGGGGCCAAAGGCTACCCTGAAGCCAGGAGACCCCTTCCACATCAAGTACGGTACACCTGTAATTGACGTTGTGGCAACCATTGCTCGAGCCATGGCCATGGAAGTACATGAGGGACGAGGCGACGACGGGGCGATCTTGGTTGATTTCTCCAATGTGCCCGATGAAGTATGGTACTCAGAGCCAAAAGGGATTGCATTCCTTCATCTCATGCGGGACTTCGATTGGAAAAAGAAACCCGTACACATGTATCCCGGCGCATTGGGATCTTATGGAGGATGTAAAATCACAGAGGAAGGTGAGACAAATCTGCCCGGCCTCTTTTCGGGAGGGGAAGTAGCGTATGGTGAGGATCTCAAATATACTAATGTCTTCGGTACCAGGGCTGGTAGGGCTGCCGCTGAATATGCAATGAACGCATCTCTTGTAGAGCCAGATCCTATCCAGATCAAGGAAAAGAAGGACTACTTGGAGAAGTTTTTATCAAGGCCGAAGAGTACGGACGGAGATCCCAAAGCGATACGAGATGCCGTACGTGACCTCAGTATGGAGAAGTTTGGGGTCCTCAAGAGCGAAGAGGGGCTCATCCAAGGCATCGAAAGGTTAGGCGATCTGCGGAAGGTTGCTAGCGAGAAGATGTATGCCAGCGACCCGAGAGAGCTCAGGATGGCCTTCGAGGTCGAGAGCATGTTCGACTGCCAGAAGATGCACGCACGAGCTGCTCTCATTAGAACCGAGACCCGAGGAGTCCATAATCGGTTGGATTATCCGTACATGGATAACGATCTCTGGGTAAAGGAGATAAGAATACAGAAGGTAGGGGATGAGATGAAACTCTCCACTGCGCCTATCCGTCGCGGATATGTGGAGATTCCCAAGGGCAGGTTCCCGATAAAGGGAATGTATAAGAAGTAAGAAACCTTACCTTAAAGATGGGAAACATTAGGAGGATACCAATGCTGGACCAAGAAATTAAAATCGTTATTGACTATAAGAGGTGTATCGGAGCTAAATGCCTCAACTGTGTAGATAGTTGCCCCAGGGAGGTGCTGGATTGGGATAAAGAGCAAAAGAAGGTTGTAGTGGTCAATTTCCAAGAGTGCCTCTTGTGCTTCGCTTGTGAAGAGGCCTGTCGGGAGGACGGCAACGACTGCTACAAAATTGAAGGTGCCATCAGGAAGGAGTTCCAACCAGCACCGCGCATTGATATGTGGGGTGGCGCGCGGGAAGTGGTGCCTCCTATCTCTGTCTGAGAACATGTAAGAAGGGGGCAATGTAGGAAATCAACCAACGAACATGCTTGATCGAAGTTACGCTACAGGCGAGAGGATGGTATATGGAATTTGAGCTGGATCACATCCATTTCCACTGCGAAGACGTTGACACGGCAATTGATTTTTACACTAGGATGTTTGGCGGTTATATAAGTGGACGGGACGGGTCCAAGCAGATGCCCATCGTTTTCGTTAATGTTGCTGGCACTAGGTTAGCGTTTTCCCCTAAATCTCAGGAGAGTGTGGCTGCTGCTTCCAGCAACAGGCCAGATAAGGGCATCTATCAGCTGGGACTATGTGTGAACGACGTTGATAAAGCAGTAGAAGAGCTAAGAAGCAAAGGAGCACAGATCGAAAGAGAGCCACGTGAGCTTAGGCCAGGACTGAAAGTTGCTTTCGTAAAGGCCCCTGATGGAGTCCAGATTGAATTAGTAGAGTATGCTTAGGTAGATGAGGGCAGTACTAATTGTCTGGGACGCAGGCGTCGGGCGACTATCCTATTAGCGAGGAGGAAGTAGTATGCTCAGGGGGTATATGAATAAGATTCTTTTTATCGACCTGTCTAACCAACGGATAACAGAGGAAGTACCCGATAAGCAACTCTATCGCGACTTCTTGGGAGGCTACGGTGTTGGAGCCAGGATTCTCTTTTCGAGGCAGAGGGCAGGTATCGACCCGCTAGGTCCAGATAACACCCTTGGCTTCGTCACTGGGCCTCTTACAGGCACACCAGCCCTTACGGGAAGTAGATACACCGTAGTGGCAAAGTCTCCACTTACCGGTACGTGGGGTGATGCTAACGCCGGAGGAGACTTCGGGCCTTATCTCAAGTTTGCTGGGTACGATGCTATTTTTATTACTGGTGCGTCAGAGAAACCGGTCTACCTGTACGTTCGAGACGGCAAGGCTGAGCTGAGAGACGCAGGTCATTTGTGGGGCAAGGATACCTACCAAACTGAGGATACACTCAAGTCCCAGCTCGGCGTTGAGACAAGGGTTGCCTGCATCGGCCAAGCGGGAGAAGCTCTCTCGCTGATTTCCTGCATCGTTAACAACAAAGGTAGAGCAGCGGGCCGTTCCGGTCTAGGCGCTGTCATGGGCTCAAAAAGACTAAAAGCGGTAGCAGTAAGCGGTGGGATGGAAGTCCCGCTCGCGGATAGGGAAAGAATCAATGCTTTGAGGAGGCAATACCTGCCCAAGCTCAGAAACAGCAAATTCATACAAATACTTCAGAAGTTCGGTACTGGTGGAAATACTGCTGCTCTCGCTTACAAAGGTGACTCCCCGGTAAAGAACTGGGGTGGTGTTGGTGAGAGAGACTTTCCCAATGCTGAGGCCATTGGCGGTGATAATGTATTGCAGCTTCAAGAGAAGAAGGAGGCCTGTTGGCACTGCCCTGTGGCGTGTGGCGGACATATGAAGGCAGGAAGAGAATACCCTTATGCTACGGGAGCGGCCAAACCTGAATACGAGACTGCTTGTGCCTTTGGGACCATGTGCCTTAACAGCAATCTGGAGTCGATTATCATGGCAAACGACATTTGCAACCGCTATGGTCTGGATACCATATCCGCGGGAGGCATTGTTGCCTTTGCTATCGAGTGCTATGAGAATGGGCTTATTAATAAGGAAGACACAAACGGCATCGAGCTGAAGTGGGGCAACCACCAGGCTATTGTTGCGATAACAGAAAAGCTAGCCAAACGAGAGGGTTTTGGCGATGTGCTGGCTGATGGTGTGAGATTGGCTGCGGAAAGGCTTGGGAAAGACACTACGGAGTACGCAATTCACATTGGCGGTCAAGAACTACCCATGCACGATCCCAAGTATGCCCCCTCTTATGCGACATCTTACACGATTGATGCTACTCCTGGTCGGCATACTCAGGGTAGCTCTAATAGCAGCGAGGGAGAAGACCAGAAGATGGAGAATACCTTGTGCCAGGCCAAAAATGCGGCCGGCATATGTCTATTTGCTGAGGCGATTGATGCTGACGGGCTTTCACAGTTCCTGACTGCTGTAACAGGACACACATATACTGCTGAGGCCGTGTATGAAGTAGGGGAGAGAATCTCCAACATTCGGCAAGCATTCAACATCCGCGAAGGCATCAACCCGCTTGAGAGACACGTGCCAGATAGGGTACTGGGGAGACTGCCCCAACAGGAGGGTCCGCTTGCAGGCATAACCGTTGATCTGCATACGCGGCTTAGTAATTATCTGAGGGCTATGGACTGGGATCCAGAGACAGCCAAGCCCAGCAAGCAGAAATTGCAGCAGCTGGGGCTAGGCGATGTAAGTGCTGTGCTGTGGCCTGAATAAACGGAAAGGAAGAAGGTATAATGGCTGTTATGACCGGGAAAAAAGCAATAATGGAGATATTCCGCAGCGAAGGGGTTGAGTATATCTTTGGCATTCCTGGAGCCACGGAAGTGCTGTTTATGGATGCATTGGAAGACTGTCCGGATATAAAGTACATTCTGGGACTTCACGAATCAGTGGCTGTGGCCATTGCTGAGGGCTACGCCAGGGCATCTGGAAAGGTGGGTGTGCTCAACCTGCATACCTTAGCAGGTCTCTCTTGCGCGATGGGCATGATCTGCAATGCCAGTAACGCACCCCTTGTTATCACAGCTGGGCAGCAAGACACTCGGGCTCTGATGCAGGAACCGGAACTGGGTGGGGACTTAACGGGTCTGGTAAGGCCATTTACCAAGTGGGATACCGAGGTAGCTTATGCTGCTGATATCCCAATAGCCCTTCGGCGCGCCTTTAAAGTCGCAGTACATCCTCCTGCCGGACCGGTATTTGTCTCACTCCCGCAGAATGTGCTCGCTGAGGAGCTAGACCTGCAATATTTACCCAGTACACCTACTTTTTGCCAACTGCGGCCTGACCGGGAGGCTGTGAACCGAGCAGCAGAACTACTCAGCAATGCTCAAACACCAGCTATTTTAGTCGGCTCCGGGATTACTGATTACGACGCAATGCCAGAGGCAATCGACTTAGCCGAGTTAGTTGGGGCACGCGTTTACCAGCCGTCGCCAGCTGATATGAATTTCCCTACCGCGCACCCGCAGTGCCTTGGAGGATTGGACCTTAGCATGGAGACCAGAGAACTGCTGCGTTCCGTAGATGTGCTGGTGGCAATAGGGATACCTCTATTCCAACAACCCACATACCTGCCCAGTCCTCTGCTAACACTGGCTACAAAGGTTATTCAAATAGATAGCGACTCTTGGCAGATAGGCAAGAACTTCCCTGTGGCTGCTGCTCTGGAGGGCAATATCAAGTTATCCCTCGGAGAGCTAATAAACGCTTTGCAACAGAACTTATCGCCAGAGATGCGCCAGGCAGCTACCGCCAGAGCCAAAGAAATTGGCAAGCAGAAAGAAGCGCTGAGGCAAGAGCTCCTGCGTAAAGCCCAGGAGGCAAGAGATAATATACCTATTTCGCCATGGCGATTGATGCAAGACCTGCGAGAGTCTATTGGACCGGAAACCGTCATTGTCGACGAAAGCTGGTCCTGTTCTTCAGTCCTGCGCAGCATGATAGACTTCTCCAAACCCAAGACCTTCTATCGCTTGAGGGCTGGGGGAAGCATCGGCTGGGGTATACCAGCTTCCTTAGGGGTCAAACTTGCCTGCCCTGAGCGTCGCGTTGTGGCAGTAGTTGGGGACGGTAGCGCCATTTTCACTATCCAAAGTCTATGGGTGGCTGCTCACTACAATATTCCTGTTACTTTTGTTGTTTGTAGCAACGCTTGCTACCGTATGGTCAGACTTATAAGAATTCGTCAATTGGGTGACTATGCGAGGAACAGGACTCTAGGCTCGGAATTAGATAACCCGAGAATCGATTTTTGCCAGGTGGCTCAAGGTCTGGGGGTGCAGGGCCGGAAGGTGGTTCAACCGGATGAGCTAAAAGCGACGCTAAGGTGGGCACTGGAATCGGACAAGCCAGCCTTGGTTGAGGTAGAGGTTGAAGCTACGATTTAAGTGTGTGGGCTTGTGAATATGGGTCTGTGGCTACCCATTGAGTGTGGAAAGCAATACAGGAAGCAAATAATAATAAGGGGGCAACGATGACTATGGTTTCTCCAGACGAATTAGGAAAATGGGTTCGGCCTGCCCTACGGGGTCGTACTGCTTATGCTGCCAATAAATCGCTAGACCAAGTAATGAAGGAACTAGGCATTGCGCCGGAGGAGATTATTAAGCTGAATGGCAACGAGAACACTTTTGGCTGTTCACCAAAGGTAAGTCAAGCTTTGGCTGACTATGTCACCTACAACCTCTATCCGGATGATGCTCAGTTGGAATTGAGAGAGCTAATATCACAATATGTTGGAACTACTCCAGACCGCGTCGTGGCAACCGGCGGCGGCGGCCCGCTTTTGGACATGATCGCGCGGTTGTTTGTTGACCCCGGCGATGAGGTGATTAACTGTGTCCCTACCTTTGGGCTGTATGAGTTCGTTTCAGACCTGTGTGGGGCCAAAATGGTTGAAGTCCCGAGGGACGAAAACTTCAATATCGACGTGAATGCCATAAAGGCCGCCATAACCGAAAACACTAAGCTGATATTTCTCTGTAATCCAAATAACCCCACGGGTAATATTACTCGGCGAGAGGACCTGCTGGCTGTGGCGGAAACCCGAGTGCCTGTAGTGGTTGACGAAGCATACTATGAATTTAGCGGGGAAACCGTGGTACCATTCATCGACCAATATCCAAACATGATGGTGGTCAGGACACTGAGCAAGTGGGCAGGCATGGCTGGGGTCAGAATTGGCTACGGGATTTTCACAGCCAGTATAGCTGCCTATCTGATGGCGACAAAGGTGCCTTTCGGTGTGAGCACTCCGGCAGTGATTGCCTTGAGGGCTTCGCTCCAAGATAAGGACTACTTGATGGAGAATGTGAAGCAGCTGATTGCCGAAAGAGAAAGACTGTATCAGAGACTGGCACAGGTGGATTTCCTTAGACCCTACCCGAGCAGAGGCAACTTTATGTTTTGTGCAGTCTTGAGAGGCAATGCGAGCGAGGTCACGGAGGAGTTGAAAAAGCGGGGCATTTTGGTTCGCTTCAATGATACGCCACGGTTAAGAAACGGGTTCCGTATCAGTGTGGGCAAAGGAGAACAGAACGACAAGGTAATCGATGCTCTGAGAAACATAGGCGCAAGCCTGAGCAAGTAAATGTTGATAATTTGGAGGTAAAACCAGAGTGAGAAATTCGCCAAAAGCTGTTCTCGAAGAAAGAGGACTTTAGACAATGGCTAAGTTGAAAGAACCAACATATAAGAGATTTATAACAGGGCAACTCTTGCGTTTTGATGCCAGAAATACCGGATTATCCACACTACAAAAAGAGGAAGCGCCCAGACCAGACGAAAAGAAGGTAGGAGAGCTGGACAAGCTTTATCACCGGGGACCTTCTAAAAACGAAAAAAGGAAAGGCTATGAGCAGAAAGACTATGCACTAGTATGGGGAGCTAGAACAATTTCTATGCTTGTTAATAAGAATCTGTACGCCAGGGATTTAGAAGTAAGTAAAACTAAGGTAGATGTTTCCGATAAGGCAGCTATTACCCAACAAATCAAATCTGTGGCTCGCTGGCTTGGAGCCGACCTGGTTGGCATTTGTGAGGTCAATCCTAGCTGGATATACTCCCACTGGGGAGATACTGACGCATCCTATTCAGGTGGGCTAGCCAATCCAGGAGACCCTATAGAAATACCCTTGTGGCTTAAATATGCGGTTGTCATGGCTGTTGAAATGGATTACGAGCAGATTATGCGCAGCCCAGCAATCCAATCGGCGCCATCCTTAGGCTATTCCAAGATGGCATTTGTCGCTCCTTCACTGGCAACCTATATCCGGGAGCTGGGTTATCATGCTATGCCGTGTGGTACCGAATTTGCACTAATGATCCCCCTGGCCGTAGATGCTGGTCTCGGGGAATTAGGTAGGAATGGGCTTCTGATAACCGAGCAATTCGGGCCTAGAGTGAGAATTTGCAGCGTCTTTACCGAGCTTCCTTTGCAAGTAGACTCCCCAATAGATATAGGGGTGCAAGCCTTTTGTGAAAGATGCCTACATTGTGCTGAGGCTTGTCCCAGCACAGCAATTATGTCCGGCGAGAGAACCGACAAGGCTTGGAACGTATCCAATAATATCAACGTGCTCAAATGGCCGATAAAAGCGCTGAACTGCCGACGGTTTTGGGATAAAAATGAGGGTAGCTGCTCGAATTGCATTCGTGTCTGCCCCTTTAATAAACCACAGGGTTGGCTACACAGTTTAATAAGGAAGACCGTGAAAACCACCCCTATATTTAACCGATTTTTTGTTAAGATGGACCGGATACTGGGATATGGGAAACAGGTCATTAAATAGCTTGACTTTACCTCAAGTTACTTTTTGTGCTAGTTCAGATAGATAGGTGACACTATAATATAAGGAACAGAGGAGTGATGAAAGAGCAAAATCAGAAGTCTGACGAGATATTGAATAAAAGGCGGCAACTGGGTCCTTTCCCAATGGAAAAGTTGAAAAGGGTTGAGCAGCCAACTACTCAAATTACTGAGAGCGTTCAGAGGATAGATAAACGGGAAGGGGTGGGAGAAAGGGCAGAAAGGGGCGATTTTGGACCTGTTGTAGCGAGGGAATTGGAACGCGATGTCGAAAAGTATCCCATTAGCGCTATCGCGAGAAACATGGTATATTACCTTGGGCCTCGGGCCGAAGGGGAAGTAGCCCCCTCAAAAGCTCCGATACCAGAGGACCCTGAGATTCTGAGCCGCCATATAAAATCCTTGGGTTACTTCCTCAGAGCAGATATTGTGGGAATTGGTCGAGTGCCTGCATATGCCGTCTACAGCCATGACGAAAAGGGAAACCCCATAGAACTGGAGCACAAGTTCGCTATCGTAGTTGTGGTGGACCAGGATTATGATACCTTAGTCAGTTCCAATGGGTATGATTGGATATCAGGTAGTCAGAGCTATCGCAGCTACTCCGCTACCGCCTTCATCGCCAGTCTACTAGCCGACTACATAAGAAAGCTTGGATATCCTGCCCGCGCTCATTTCTGTCAGAATTATCAGGTCGCCATAACACCTCTGCTCCTCTGGGCAGGCATCGGTGAGATGAGTCGAGTCGGGGTGGTACTCAATCCCTTCCTAGGAATTCGCTTTAAGGCAGCGGCGGTCACTACTGACCTTCCATTGGTGCCTGATGGTCCTATTGATTTTGGGCTGCAAGAGTTTTGCTCTGTTTGCAAGAAGTGTGCCGTCGAGTGCCCATCAAGGGCTATTCCGATGGGTGATAAGGTTATGTATAATGGCTACAAGAGCTGGAGAGCTGATATACCACAGTGTGCCAAGTTCAGGTTTGCTAATCCGAACGGCTCATCCTGTGGCCGCTGCATCAAGATGTGCCCTTGGAACAAACCAAGCGGCTGGACTCACGATGCGGTGAGGTGGTCTGTCAAGAACCTTCCAGCCCTTGACAGACTAATAGTCAAAATGGATAGTATCTGGGGCTATGGAAAACAGGACACTGCATACAAATGGTGGTTTGACTTAGAGGAAGTTGACGGTGTTCTACAGGTTCCAAAGAGAGACGCGGGACGACTTTACAAAGAAACAGACGTGGGTCTTAGAGAGTGAATATATGCCAGAAAGGGTAGTAGGAATACTAGGTGGAATGGGGCCAGAGGCTACAGTAGATTTTTTTGCCAAAGTCATTACCCTAACCCCTGCCAAGAGAGACCAAGACCACCTGAGAATAATTATTGATAATAACCCTAAGATACCTGACCGCACTGAAGCTATCCTTACAAAGGACAAGTCATTGTTTCCAATGTTAGTAGAAACAGCTAAGAACCTGGAGAAGGCTGGTGCTGATTTTATAGTTATTCCCTGCAACACAGTGCATTACTTCTACGAAGACTTAGTAAAAGAGATATCTATTCCGCTCCTACATATGATAAGAGAGGTGACCCATGCCGTTAAGGCCTCCCTCCCTGAATGCCAAAGGGTAGGGTTGCTGGCCACCACCGGCACCGTGACCAGTAATTTGTACCAGAAGGAGTTTCAGAAGATAGGAGTAGAAGTGATAGTTCCCGACTCTGAATATCAAACTAAAGTAATGGACGCGATCCAGGCAATAAAGTCTGGTGGTGGAAAAGATAGAGCTAGAGAGGAATTGACTAAGGTAGCGGATTTACTAATTCAACAGGGCAAGGCACAGGCTTTAATACTGGGATGCACGGATATTCCTGTAGTTATCAGGACGAACGATTTTTCAGTCCCGGTATTTGATTCAAATTTGGTTCTGGCTGAGGCAACCGTGAAGTTTGCTAAAAACCTGTAATGGGGAGGGCATGAGCAATTTAAAGGGAAGGGATGTTCTTACTACCAACGAGTGGAGCAAGGCTGAGCTAGATCAGGTGCTGGACTTGGCATTCAAGTTTAAGGCGGTGGGGGAGAAAGCATGCTCCCTTGAGATTCTTAAAGGAAAAACGCTCTTGCTCTTATTTTTCCGGGGCTCGACTCGAACAAGGATTTCCTTCACCGCCGCGATGGAGCAGTTAGGCGGCTTTGTTCAATGCCCCGACCCCTCGGGCCTGCGTTTGAGTCTTGAGAATAAACCCGGCGTAGGTGAATCGCTAAAGGATACTGCCCTAGTTATGGAAAGGTACGTTGACTGCGTTGGCATTCGTCTCAGCGGCCCGATACCCGACGAGAATGGTGTTCCTAAGCCGGGCTTAGGCGATGCTATCACACGAAAGTTTGCTGAATATATGAAGATCCCGGTTATCAATCTCGCTTGTGATATGCAGCATCCCACTCAGGCAATGGCTGATATCATGGTTATGAAAGAAAGCTTAGGTGCTCTCAACGGTAAGAAGTTTGTTGCTATGTGGGCATACTCACCCATTGTGCGACAGTACACCTCAATCCAGGCCGATGCGCTAATAGCTGCCACCTACGGGATGGATGTCACAATTGCCTATCCTGAGGGATATGATCTGGACCCAGAAACAGAGTCTCTTATTAGAAAAGAGTGCGTTGCTAATGGCAGGAAGCTCGAAATAAGGCATGACTTTAGGACTGCTGTGGAAGGTGCCGATGTTGTTTTCCCGCGAACATGGGTGTCACCCAAATACTATGTTCACTCTAAGGAAGAGGAACAGCAACTGCGTGCTCAGCATAAAGACTGGAGACTAACCGAGGACTTGCTAAAGCGAACTAATAATGCCCGCTTTATCCATGTGATGCCCTTCGATAGGGGAAATGAGGTTGACGATAGTGTTGCCGACGGGCCAAATTCAGTGGTTTATGATCAGGCAGAGAATCTTCTTCATGTACGCAAGGCATTTCTGGCTTCGATCTTGGCTGACGTTACCATATTAGAGAAGCTTTAAGGTATTTTTATGCAGTATGTCTAACAAATCTTGTTGAAAACTTTATGTTGCTGAGGGGAGAATTCTGCTATGCTCAATAAGGGGCAAAGGACTATTGTAGTAGCTCTTGGTGGCAACTCGCTAATTAGAGCCGGTGAGAAGGCCACTATTGAAGAACAATACGAAAATTTGAAGCGAACCAGTGAACAGTTAATGGAACTGGTTGGTAAAAACCGCATTGTTATTACTCACGGCAATGGCCCTCAGGTAGGTAATCTTCTTCTGGCCATGGAATCAGCTAGAGGCATAGTGCCATCAATGCCCTTGGATATCTGTGGAGCCGCTACCCAAGGGTTCATGGGATACATGATCCAGCAAACTCTAGCCAATCGCTTAAGAGAAAACGGACTAAGATATGATATTACCACCGTGGTAACCCAGGTAGTAGTTGATCAGGATGACCCTGCTTTTAAGAATCCCACCAAACCTATTGGCCCTTTCTATAATTTGAATGAGGCGCAGAAGCTTCAGCAAGAGAAGGGATGGAAGATGATTGAGGATGCCAAGCGTGGCTATCGACGTGTAGTTCCCTCACCGAGGCCGGTGAGCATTCAGCAGGCGAGAATTATTAAGAGTATGCTAGATGCAGGGGAGATTGTGATTGCCGTGGGTGGGGGTGGTGTCCCAGGGGTAAGAGAAGATAACAGAGCCTTGCTTGGTGTTGAGGCAGTTATTGACAAAGATTATGCCTCAAGCCGTCTGGCTATTGAAATAGATGCTGATGTTCTTCTGATTCTCACCGCTGTTGAAAAAGTGTACCGTGACTTTGGTCTCCCTTCTCAGAAGGCACTGGACCATCTTACCGTGGCTGAGGCGAAGGAGCTTCTGGCTGAAGGTCAGTTTGGGAGGGGCAGCATGGAACCAAAGATCAGCGCAGCCATCGAGTTCTTGCAGGAGGCAAATGAGTTGGCACACAGAGAGGTTATTATAACCCTTCCTGAGACGGCGATGGCGGCAATGCAAGGTAAAACGGGAACGCGAATTACGAGATAGGCTGTATATGAGGAGGTAGTACATGGTTGACGTAACCTTGAACGTCAATGGCAAGGAATGCGAGGTGACGGTGGCCCCTTATGAGACGTTGTGTGATGTTCTAAGAAACAAGCTGGGCTTCACCGAGGTAAAGAATAGTTGTAACAGTGGAGAATGTGGTGCATGTACGGTATTGGTCGAGGGGAAACTGGTCTGTTCTTGCTTAATGTTAGCTATGCAGGCGAACGGTAGGGAAATAACCACTGTCAGGGGCCTATCTACAGATGGCAAATTGCACCCTTTGCAGATAAAGTTCATTGAGCATGGGGCCATTCAGTGTGGCTATTGCACCCCAGGTATGCTCCTTGCGGCTAAGGCCCTCTTGGATAGTAACCCTCGGCCCAGCGAAGAAGAGGTGAGGATGGCCATATCGGGTAACATTTGCCGGTGCACGGGTTATCAGCAGATAGTGGAGGCGATTATAGCAGCCGCGGCTGCTGACATGAACAAGTAGTCAAAGATACTTATGTTCTGGCAAGGAGAGATATGAGTAATACAAAGAACCTCTTCCGACCATCAGAGTATTTCAAGCCTACCAGCGTGGCGGAGGCGGTTAAGCTATTGGATGAGTATGGGGAGAAGTGTCGGCTCATCGCCGGAGGCACTGACCTCCTAACGGAGAAGGATCCTCAGGTCGAAGTACTTATCGATATCACCAGCCTGGGGCTGGATTATATCAGGTCTGACAGCCAGGGAGCAAGGATAGGAGCGACCACTACCTTCGCTGGCATTGAGGTGTCTCCTGTCCTATGTAAGAGTCCGTATAATGTCCTAGCTCAGGCTGCCCATGAGATGGGTACTCCTCAGATTAGAAATATGGCCACCATCGGAGGCAATATCTGTAGTGCGCTGCCGTCCGCTGATAGTGCCCCCGTGCTTCTAGTTCTTGATGCCACTCTTGACATCGCCGGGCCCAATGGAGAGAGGTCAATGGATATTGTCGCCTTCTTCCGGGGCGTGAGGGAGAACGCTCTGGATAGGGGCGAACTGCTGACCGAGATACAATTGCCGGTTCACCCACCCCGCACCGGGACAGCCTTTGTTAAGAGGGGAAGGGTAGCCACCGCGGATCTGGCTATAGTCAACGTCGCCGTCCGTCTTACCTTAGCTGCCGACAATACCTGCCAGGATGTACGCATTGCCTTGGGGGCAGTAGCTCCTACTCCCTTAAGGGCTAAAGAAACTGAGGCGATGCTACAGGGAGAGGAGCCCCAAGAGAAGCTCTTCGAACGGGTGGCAGCCCGTGCTTCCGAGGAAATAAAACCCATTAGTGATGTGCGTAGCTCTGCGGCATACAGGACGGTCCTCAGCCGAATATTGGTGGAGCAAGCACTAAAAGAGGCAGTAGCCAAAGTATTTGCTTAATGTCCAGACTAATCAATTATTTATAGAGGTGCAGCGTGAAAGAGGCAGAAAGCTTTGTCGTCATAGGGATAGACCACCCTAGGGTAGACGTAGAAGACAAGGCGAGGGGAGAATGCCGGTATATAGGGGATATGTCTCTGCCCGATATGTTGCACGCTAAAATCCTGCGCAGCCCCTATGCTCACGCCCTGGTTAAAAGAATTAACACCGAAAAGGCGGAAAGACTGCTTGGCGTAAAAGTGGTAATCACCGGCAGGGATGTTGCTGATAGGCTGCTTTTGCGCATCCCCGGTGTTCACTTTACCAAGAAGAACAGGCTGCAAGACAGCCATGCTCTTGAGGAAGAGGTGTGTTATGTGGGAGACCGGGTAGCTGCGGTGGCAGCCACCAGCCTTGAGATTGCCGAGGAGGCTATGGGGTTGATAGAGGTAGAGTATGAGGAGCTTCCCGCTGTCTTCGACCCCATAGAGGCGATGGCTCCTGGCGCCCCCTTGGTGCATAAAACGATAATGATTGGTGATAAAGAAGTAGAAGTTAAGAACAACGTATTTGGTGAAACCCTAATGACCATCGGAGACGTGGATGAGGGCTTTAGGCAGGCTGACCTTGTGTTTGAGAACGAGTTCAAGACCGGACATCCACACAATGCCCCTCTGGCACTCCCGGTCTGCATCTGCAAACCGCTTCGTAGTGGAGGACTGGAAGTCTGGAATGCAACACAGGGTATCCACACGACACGGTGGTGCCTAGCTGACTCTCTGGGTATACCGAGGAGCAAGATTAAAGTATACCGTGTTGCCATAGGGGGAGCCTTCGGGTATTACTTATACCTTCACTTTAACGATCCTATCTGTGCTATTCTTGCCCTGAAAACAGGTCTACCGGTCAAGATTGAGGGGAGCCGGGAAGAGTGCATCATCGAGGGTGGCCGGCACCCGGCAATAATAAGGTTGAAGACGGGGGTCAAAAAAGACGGAACCCTCACCGGCATGGATATGCAGTTTATTGATGCCCATGGTGCCTATGCCTCAGGAAGCTCCATCGTCAGACTTGCCTGCGGCTTCTTTCTGTCAATGTATCGCTGTCCCAATCTGAGATTTGATGGCTTCTCAGTATATACCAATACGCCACCAATAGGCGTTATGCGGGGGGCAGGAAACCCGCAACAGAACTTTGCTGTTGAGTGTCAGATGGACATCATTGCTGAGCAGCTTGGCATGGACCCGGCAGAGCTGCGGCTGAAAAACCATCTTCGGGAGGGTGATACCTTCTATGGTCAGGGGCCCGATGTTGTGACTATAGTGAAGAGCTGTGGCGTGCCGCAATTGATTAAGGAAGGCACGAAGCGCATTGGCTGGGAGAACAGAAAGGCTACCACTCCCTATAAAGACCGGCCCCGGATAAAACGCGGCATCGGTATGGCCTATGGCTTTCATACCTCTGGCGGTGCCTCCGAAAAACCTTCGGCTGTGGTACTAGACTACAGCGGAGCCATAGTAAAGATGAACGAGGACGGCACGGCTAGCCTGGCGATCGCCTGCGCCGACTACGGCAGCGGTAACCTTAGTTCCATCGCCGCAATTGTCGCTGAGGAGCTAGGCATCCGCTACGAGGATGTGATTGTTGTCCAAGTTGATACAGACATAACTCCCTTTGAGTATGGAACCCATGCCAGCCGTTCTCTCTACTCTGTAGGTAATGCGGCTAAGACTGCTGCCCATAATGCCAAAAAGGTTATCTTTGATTGGGCTTCCAGGATGCTCTCAGTTCCCGCTGACCAACTGGAAGTACATGACCGCCGTATCTATGTAAAGACAGAGCCGTCCAGAGGGATGAGTGTTCAGGAGGTGCTGGAGAATGCCCAATCTGAGGCATGGGGAGGCACTGCCATGGGCAGTGCCTCGCAAAGGGCGCCCGCTTGTCCTCCCCATTTCGTAGTAACCTTTGTCGAGGTTGAGGTTAACACCATGACTGGAGAAGTGAAGGTGGTGCGGGCAGTACATGGTGCTGATGTGGGTAAACCTATTTTACCTAACGTCGTCCGCGGACAGCTCATCGGCGGTGTGCATATGGGGCTGGGTTATGCCTTAAGCGAAAACATCATTTACGATCCTAAGGATGGTCATGTCCTTAATCCTAACTTCAGAGATTACAAGCTCCTCACACCTCTGGATATGCCCAAGGTAGAGACCTTCTTTGCCGATACCTATGAACCGACCGGTCCCTTTGGTGCCAAGGGCGTTGGCGAGGGGGCAACTAACCCTGTAGCTAGCGCTGTCTATAATGCTATCTATAACGCTATTGGTGTCAGAATTTACACCATGCCGATAACTCCAGAGAAAATTCTGGAGGGATTACGAAAGCAAGGGAAGTGATGCCAATCTAATGCGGATGGAATAGTGAGCAAATCAAAGGGGGTAACATGGAAATACTGATAATAAACCCAAACAGCTCTGTAGAAATGACCAAAACCATAGATAGCGTGGCTAAAAAATATGCCTCCCCTGCGACGGGGATAAGCACCGTAAATCCACTGGACGGTCCAACTTTTATGTCCAATGCCTATCATTCCGCTATACAAATGCCCAAGGTCTTAGACCTACTTGACAAGAATAAGGGTAGTTACGACTATTTCATCTTGGCTTGTGGCCTAGACCCTGGCCTTGATGCCTGCCGAGTAGTGGTCAAAAACATCATTGGCATGGGAGAGGCGGCTATTATGACCGCCTGTGCTGTAGCCAAGCGATTCTCCTTCTTGAGCTCAACACCGGAGATAGCGGCGGCAGTGCCAGAGAGGTTACGCTCCCTTGGCATCGACCTGAGTAGGTGCGCCTCGGCCCGCCCTGTTGGCACCAGTGATGAAATAGTAAAGAAGAGATTCGAGATGCTTGATCTCTACTGCCAAGTGGGTCAAAAGTGTATTGAGGATGGTGCCGGTGCTATCATCCTCAGCTGTGCTGGCATGAGTGACATTAAGGAAGACCTTGAGCAGCATTTGAAAATCCCAGTAATCGCTGGTGTGATAAGTGCGATAAGAATTGCCGAGCAGTTTTCTGGCATACCTCCAAGAACTTAGAAGTTATGGAAGATTTAGTTATCAAGAATGGTTTAGTTGTAACTCCTTTTGGCACTGTAAGGGGCGGCCTAGCGGTAAGAAACGAAAAGATACTGCAAATAGGCACTGATGACGCTCTGCCAAAAGCAAAGCTTGATGTAGATGCAGCGGGAAATTACATTTTACCGGGACTGGTTGACCCACATGTCCACATTGGTCGAGCTATAGAAGAGGATTTCACATCTCAGTTCAGGACCGAATCTATAAGCGCGGCCATATCCGGCGTTACCACATTTATGAGTTTTGTTCGCTTTGGCGAGATTCTGGAGTATCGCCTCCCTGCCTACCAGAAGGCGAAGAAGATAGGAAAGCAAAATTCTTTCATTGACTTTAAATTCCACGCTTATTTCTTTACTGAGGAGCATCTTGAGGAGATTCCAGAGCTGATTGAAGAAGGCATTACCTCTGCCAAGTTGATGCTCAACTACACTGAGGAGAGCGCAAGAGAAGTAGGTTACCGGGCAATGGACTTTGGCTTTGTCTATAAAGTTATGGAAATTCTAGCTAGCTATGGCTCGCCAGTACTTGTTCAGGCACATTGTGAGCAGCCAGACATAATCACTTTCCTTTCAAACCGGCTCAAGGCTCAGGGCAGGACTGATTTTCTTGCTTGGGCAGAATCAAGGCCCGGCATCTGTGAGGCGATACATGCCTTTAGCCTTGGCGTTATCAGTTTGGAGACAGGGTGCCCAGTCTACATCGTTCATGTGAGTGCCAAGGAGACTGTTGATGTGATTAGATACCTGAAGGGAAGGGGAGTGAAAATCTATGCCGAGACCTGCCCACATTACCTCACGCTAACCAAGAATACGCCAATGGGGGTACTAGCCAGGGTGGCTCCGCCGCTAAGGGATGAATCAGATGTCGAGTATCTCTGGCAAGCAGTGTCTGACGGCACCATCGATACCATAGGCTCTGACCACGTCCCGCTACCAAGACGACGAAAGGAAGAAGACGGGATATGGAGAGGGATTCCAGGTGTGGGCGGCATAGGAGCTATGCTACCACTACTTACGACTGAAGTTGTTAGCAAGGGAAGAATAACCATAGAGCAATTGGTCAAGCTTACCTCAGAGAATCCCGCCAGAATCTGGGGCATCTATCCAAAGAAAGGAGCATTGAGCCCCGGCTCTGATGCTGACATTGTGATTGTTGACCCTCGTAAGGAATGGGTGCTCACGGTTGCCAATCTGAAATCATGCTCCGATTATTCAATATACGAAGGGAGAGCGGTGAAAGGGAAGGCAATTAAGACCTTTGTTCGGGGAAAGCTGGTGGCGGCAGATGGTCAACTGGTAGCTAAGGCGCCTGAGGGAGAATACGTTTACCCCTGATGGATGTCAATGCTTGGTATGCAAATTAGGGGCAGAAAAATGGATTTCATCTATGAAAAGGCTGGTCCTCGGAGCGAAGGTTGTATTGAAGAGTGTTAACGGAGAGCGTGTGATGTCCTTGGAGGAATTTTTTTCAGGAGTAAAGAGGACAAATCATAGAAATGATGAATTACTTACTGAGGTAAGATTCAATGAAGCTCAGGGGAAGAGATGCGAGTTCTTGAAAATGGGTCAAAGGAACGGAACATCTATAGCTATCGCCTCTCTGTCAATTATGTTTGATGTGGCAGATGGTGTTATCAAGGAGCCAAGGGTTGCATTAGGCTCGGTGGCACCTGTCCCCATTAGAGCCCGTAAGACTGAGGGTGCACTCCACGGTGTTGAGCCGTCACTAGGAAATATAAAGCGAGGAGGTAATATATTGAAGGATGAGGTAAATCCTTTGTTCAGACGGAGAGACCATGGCTGCTGGTGTCGGGTAGACCGGGAAGGGGTCTAAGGAAATGGAGATGCAGGTATGAGCAAAGCAGATAATTTATTTCGACCTACACAGTATTTCAGGCCGACCAGTGTAGAAGAGGCGGTCAGACTTCTAGTCGAGTACGGTGAAAAGGGCTCGTGCATCGCCGGGGGCACCGATGTCCTAGCCATGAAAGACCCACAAATCGAAGCGCTCATCGATATCACGAATCTGGGTCTGAACTACATCAAGTCTGATAGTCAGGGACTCAGGATAGGGGCAACCACCACTTTAGCTGAAATTGAAGCATCTCCCGTCCTAAGTGAGGGTCCATATAATATTATTGCCCAGGCCGCTCATAAGGTAGGGACGCCCCTAATAAGAAACTTGGGAACTATCGGTGGCAACCTCTGTAATGCTAGTCCATCGGCAGATACAGCCGCCGCCCTTTTGGCGTTGGGAGCTAAGCTGAAGTTGGTCAGTGCCCGAAAGTCACGAGATGTCCCCTTGGATGAATTCTTCGTCGGCCCCTTCAGGACGATTAAGGGAGATGATGAATTACTAACAGAAATTGTGTTACCGCCACTGGCACCACGCACAGGTACCAGCTATCAGTGGCTAACCAAGATTAGCACCATAGACGAATCGCTAGTCGGTGTTGCCGCACTTGTTGTGATGGATGATAAAGCAGAAATAATCAAGGATGCCAGGATTGCCCTAATCTCTGTAGCACCAACGCCCATGCGGGCAAGGAAGGCTGAAGAGATGCTGCGGGGAAAGGCAGTTAGGGATGGGCTAGTCGAGGAGGTAGCAAAGCTAGTAGCCGACGAAACCAGACCCCGCTCTAAGCCCGACTACCGTAGGGACATGAGCGCCGTCCTGGCTGAGCACACCCTTAAGGAAGCCATAGCACAGGTAACGGGCAGTAAGTTACAGGGAGCGAAATGAGAGAAATAAAGATAAAGGTTAATGATGAATGGGTTACCGGGCCCGTTAAGGCGGACACAACACTACTCCGGTTCTTAAGGGATAACAGCTTTACTGAGGTAAAGAAGGGCTGTGGCGAGGGAGACTGTGGCGCCTGTACCGTGCTCCTTGATGGGAAAGCCGTTACATCCTGCCTTGTTCTTGCCTTGCAGGCAGAGGGCAGAGAGGTGAGCACCATTAAGAAGAAGGGTGACCAGCTCCTGGAAGCACTCAAGGAGGCTTTTGTCAAGTATGAGGCTGCGCAGTGTGGTTTCTGCTCACCGGGCATGATAATTACAGCCAGATGGCTGCTATCTGAAAATCCCAGGCCAAACCGGGAAGGAATACGCGATGCTCTGTCTGGAAATTTATGCCGGTGCACTGGTTATCAGAAGATTGTTGATGCTATCGAATACGTTTCGATGGAGGCAAAATGAAATACAGTGGAATGGCAGGAAAAGATGAGGGAAAGCAAACATTCTACGTAGTCGGGAAGAGACTAGATGGCCTTGACGAGAAAGCCAAGGTCGCCGGGAGTGTCGTTTACGCAGACGACTTTACTACGGAGAGAATGCTCCACGCCAAAGTCTTCAGGAGCACGAGAGCCTCGGCAAAGATAAAGTCAATAGATACCACGGCTGCTAGAAACCTTCCTGGAGTGGTCATTATTATCACTGCGGAAGATGTTCCAAATAACCGTTCAGTTACCAGCGCGGTGGGCCAGGCTGCTGATATTGGTCTGGTGCAAGCAGTCTATCAGGTTGTCCTGGCCGAGGACAGGGTAAGGTTCTATGGTGAGCCCATCGCATTGGTAGCGGCAGAAGACCCTGATATCGCTGAAGCAGCATTGAAACTCATAAAAATCGAATACGAGGACCTCCCCGGTGTCTTTGACCCTGAGGAGGCGATGAAAGACGATGCTCCTAAGGTACACGGGGATAACAATATTATAGCCCATTGGGAGCTGAGACGGGGAGACATCGACAGGGGTTTTAGAGAAGCTGATGTAATCGTTGAGAATGAATACCAGACGCAGTTCCAAGAGCATGCTCATATTGAGCCTGAATCTGGTGTAGCCTGGATAGATGATGATGGTGTGCTAAATTTACGGGTCGCCACTCAGGTCATCGAGCAATACCGGGAGATAGCCCATATTCTGGGTATACCGGAGAGCAAAGTGCGGATCAGAGGCACCCTGATGGGGGGAGGTTTTGGAGGTAAGGAAGACCTCACAGTTGAGCCTTATATTGCTCTTCTTACCTGGAAGACGGGCAGACCGGTGAAGCTGACATATGAACGGGAAGACATGATGTGCGGCAGGCATAAAAGGCATCCGTATAAGATGCGTTATAAGCATGGTGCTACTAGAGACGGTAAACTGGTGGCCATGGAAGCAACGCTGATATCGGACAGCGGAGCCTATGTCTATCTCAGCTCCTGGGTTCTTCTTTATTCCACTGTCCACTCAACGGGTCCGTACTATATTCCAAATGTTAAAGTTGACAGCTATTCAGTATTGACGAATAACATCTATACCAGTGCCTTACGAGGATTTGGCGCAATGCAGATGGCAGTTGCTTATGAATCGCAGATGGACATCCTTGCGGAAAAACTAAAAATGGAGCCGGCAGAGTTGCGAGCTAAGAACTACCTGAAGAAGGGCTCTCAAAATGGGACCGGACAGGCCATTGAATCCGAAGTCCTGCTGCCACAGACTTATGAGGCGGCTTTGAAGGCACTTGGTGAGAGAACTGAGCCCAAGGCACCTTATATCAAGGTAGGCAGAGGCGTCGCCAATTCCTGGCAATCATACGGTAGGATGTGCTATCTGCACGATACTTCGTCTGCTTGGATAGGGATGGAGATGGATGGCAGCGCCGTTGTCAGATGCGGAATTCCTGACCTTGGCGGTGGACAGAGAGAATCGTTGCGACAGATAACCGCTGAACTAACAGGGGCTCCTCTAGAGAGCATACATGTAATATCAACAGATTCGCAGGTTACCCCGCTAGCTGGTACGGTAACAGCAACCAGGGCTCTATTCATGTCTGGAAATGCCGTGAAACTGGCGGCAGAGGCAATCCGACATGACCTGCTTCAGAAGGCATCGGAGATGCTTGGGGAGCCTCCGCAAAATATAGACCTGTATAATGGTGAGGTATTTGTAACTGGAAATAAAGAAAAAAAGGTGCCTCTTGCCCAAGTAGTTCAAGCTATAAAGGGTGAGGGCAATCCCTTAGAAGTTCTGAAGACCTTCAGAGCTCCGGTGGCAGAACCGATTACTCGGGAAATAATAGAAGGGCAGGTTTTTCCTGATTTTACTTTTGGCTCGCAGGCTGTTGAGGTTGAAGTAAATACGCTGACCGGCAAGGTGAATGTAACCAAGATGGCCGGTGCCTATGACGTAGGCACGGCTATTAATCCAAAGAGGGTAGAGGGTCAGATAGAAGGCGGAATTGCACAAGGGCTGGGGTATGCACTTCTCGAGGAATTCATCGAGGAGAAGGGGATACCGCAGACCCTTGGTCTGAGAACGTATAAGATACCTACATCAAAAGATGTTCCCGATATCCAATCAATAATACTGGAGTCCCACTCTGGTAAGGGTCCATTCGGTGCAAAGGGAATTGGTGAATCCACCATTATGGCAACGGCACCTGCAGTGCTGAACGCTATCTATGACGCTGTGGGTGTAAGGATTAAGAAGCTACCGGCTACCCCTGAAATTGTATTCCATCATTTGAAGGAACGTATAGAAGAGTGATAAGTGTTGCACTTGCCCTAAGTACTGTTGCATACAAAAGAGGAAGTGGGACTATTGTAAATGCGTTGGGTAATATCAAGAGTGCTTTGGGGGAGTTAGCTTGAGTTTCCCTAGGCCCTTTATCACTTTAATCAAGTCATCAGAATAAAGGAGGAAGTTAGTGGTTGAGGCAATTAATGCTTTCCAAATGATAGTGAGACAAATCGATGCTGTCTGTGAGAAGCTGAAGGTTAAGGAGGCATGGCGTTTGCGACTGGGAAGTTGTGAGCGGGAGTTGACCGTCCATTTCCCGGTCAAAATGGATAATGGTAGGGTAAAGATTTTCACTGGCTTCAGGGTGGTGCACAATGATACCCGGGGACCAGCCAAAGGAGGACTTCGTTATCACCCAGATGTTACCCTAGATGAAACCAGAGCATTAGCAGCTTTGATGACTTTGAAGACTGCAGTTGCTAACGTACCCTTTGGTGGCGCCAAGGGAGCCGTGGTTTGTGACCCGGCGGCTTTGTCCCTAGATGAGCTAGAGAAATTAACCCGGCGCTACACTGCTGAAATCACCATTATGATGGGTCCTGAAATTGATATCCCGGCTCCTGATGTAGGTACTAACCCTCAAGTCATGGCTTGGATTATGGACACCTATAGCATGGGTAAGGGCTACCCGGTACCGGCGGTTACTACCGGCAAACCTATTGAAATAGGGGGTAGTCAGGGTAGGCTCGGTGCTACAGGACGCGGCTGCATGCTGGTTGCCACACTTGTCGCCAAGCATTTGAGCATGAGCCTGAAGGAGGCAACAGTTGTAGTTCAAGGATTTGGGAATGTAGGGTCAGCAGCAGCGCAGTTCCTAAGCCAAGAAGGTTGCCGGGTAATAGCTGTAAGCGATATTTATGGCGGCGTTTATAACCCCAAGAGGCTAGATATCGTAGATTTGCTCGCTCACTGTAAGCAAACAGGTTCAGTAGTTGGCTTCAAGGATGCTGATGCCATAACTAACGCTGAGCTTTTGGCACTACAATGTGACATCTTGGTACCGGCAGCCATTGAACATCAAATAGTGAAAGCAAATGCCACTTCGGTAAAAGCACGGATAATCATAGAAGGTGCCAATGGTCCAACTGCGCTTGATGCACACAGGATTCTTGTTGACAATGGCATATTTGTTGTTCCTGACATATTAGCTAACATCGGAGGATTGGTAATATCATACCTGGAGTGGGTGCAGGGTTTGCAAGCCTTCTTCTGGAGAGAAGATGAGGTAAACCGTTATTTGCAAGCGGTGATGGACAACGCCTTCTACGAGGTGCTAGAAATGAGCCAGCGCCAGAAAGTAGATATGCGAGATGCCGCCTATATGCTGGCCATAAGGCGAATAGCAGCTGCTATGGAAGCTAGGGGAATATTCCCGTAAGCACTTTCAAGTAAGTTACAGATAAGGAGGGTAGATGACAAAAAAGAACCCGTTAAAAATCACAGACGTTACCCTCCGTGATGGGCATCAATCGGCACTGGCAACGCGAATGCGAACTGAGGATATGGAAGGCATTGCCGAGGAGATGAACAAGGCAGGGTTCTACTCTATGGAGGTCTGGGGTGGTGCCACCTTTGATGTCGCCACCAGATTTCTTAATGAAGACCCCTGGGAAAGGCCTCGCATCCTTAAAAGGCTGATGCCCGATACCCCCCTCATGA
>Ga0209986_10000081_pt1 | contig 79568 bp, 77 predicted proteins | sample BlataG_FD_183168 | JGI IMG/M metagenome (GOLD analysis project Ga0209986, IMG submission 183168) | Deep subsurface microbial communities from Black Sea to uncover new lineages of life (NeLLi) - Black_00105 metaG (SPAdes) (version 2) | ecosystem: Environmental > Aquatic > Marine > Oceanic >...
TATGCGTGGAGTGGACATGCGGTTCTCATGGGCAGGTTCAAAAGGGAATGGCAGGACGATAAATATGTTTTGAAGTGGTTTGGTGATAAGGTTGGGGATGCAAGAAAAGCGTACAGAAATTATGTATCGGCAGGGGTTGCCCAGGGCCAGCGTCCTGATCTGGTGGGGGGCGGTCTTGTGCGATCCCAGGGGGGATGGTCATCTGTAAGAGCCATGAGACGTCTCGGGATCTTGGAAAAAGGTGATGAGCGCATTTTAGGCAGTGGCGACTTTGTGGAAAGCATGTTGAGTCAAGCAGATGAAAAAATCAAATATCAATTTACATCAGGGGAATCAGTAGATCGGGCGGTTCAATTGATTGAAGAAATGTGCAGAGAAAATCAGATAAGTATTGAAGCGCTCCGTTCAGGGAGTCGGATATCTGGTGTATCACGGTTAAGATCCGAATTGGCGGAAACACTGGTGGCAGGTTTCGGGCTTTCGCTGGCGGAGACTGCCCGCCAATTGGGAGTTACCACCTCCGCCATTGCGAACGGGTTGAGGCGCAAGAAGGCCTAAGTGTAGTTTGTAAACAACGTCCCCCAACACGCACTATGAATATCTTTCGACGCTCGATTCCACGGATCATGATGTGATGCAGGACACCGGGTGCCTGCCCGCCATCGCCAGGCTCAGGCGATGCGGGCGGGCGTCAAGGCGGGCTTGTCTTGGCATGCGATCTATTTCGTATTTACGCTTTCCTTTGTTAACTTAATTTTTTACCAGCGTCCCCAAGGTTCCGCCGTTCCTCTTTGTTTCCTAGATCTACTGCATTGTAAACCTATAATCCAATGGACGTCCCTCAGCGCCTCACTATATGGTGTATTTATCGCTTGACAAAGCTCTATATACAGCGTAAGCCTCATTCTAATCAAAGTGTTCAATGGTTTGTTTCTAGTGGCACTTTAGGACAGCTTACCCCGTCTTCAGCGGAAAATGCCTGGCCAAAACGGAGAGGAAAGGAGGCAACATCTGGCAACGCCAAAGCGTAGGGGAGGCGTTCTTTTTCTTCTGGTAGGGGGGCTTCTCATTGGCTCGCTGGCATTATGTCTCGCGTGCACCCCGGTCAAAGACTGGAATACAACTCAATATACTGGTTACATTGCCGCCATCCTTATTTTCGCGATTGGCTTTTTCTTCCCCTTTTTCTTCCCATGGATTCCTGAGACCCATCTCGTTCATTATCAGGTTTGCCGTAACATGGTTTATTGCGCCCTTTTCATTCTTGTTCTAACCCTTTGTTATTCAATGTCAGTTGACCTAATGTGCCAATGGCAGGCCAGAGTGGAGACCAAAAAGACAGACATAAAAGAGACAGTTTCTGGTGAGACGTCTCAGCCAATAACCTCTCGCGGGGACTAATGACATTCTGGTCAACTCAGGATTTCGAGAAGGGCCTCCAAGACATTGTTCCTGACGGGGTGGAGCGTGAGCACCTGCTTCGAGATATATCACCAAAAACAGGAAAGTGTAATAGAATTCGCGAATCGTCGCTCGAGCTCTCGCTTGGAGACGAGGTATTCATCAGCAGCGAGAAGAAGCTCAAGGCCCTCAAAGAGCAACATGGAATGGTCAGAATTGCCCCTGGTGACCTCGCATTGCTAATTACCAAGGAATGGATTGAGATCCCTCCCGATTGTATGGGCTTTATTGCAATGAAGAGCAAATACAAGCTTTCTGGGTTGATAAACATCTCGGGGTTTCATGTTGATCCCGGTTTTAAGGGTAGGCTCAAGTTTTCCGTATATAATGCGGGCAGTGGAGATGTCGTCCTAAAACATGGCCAAGCCACATTTATTGTATTCATAACATTCGTTCGTGAAGGAGTGGATCTGCGAGGGGGCGAGCATTGGCACCAAGAACATATTGAGCCGAAAGATATGATGCCCCTGCTAGGTGCCGGAATTCCAGTTCACGATCTATCCCACCGTTTGGGCAAAGTTGAAACAATGGTTAAGTTATATGGTGGCGTTCTGATTGGAATATTTCTAGTGCTTTTGACATGGCTATTGTCAAAATTGCATTGATTACACGGGGAAAACTAGAAATGATGAAATTAGAAGAATTGTGTTTGGAGATTACTGGACACTGCACAATGCATTGTCGCCACTGCTCGACAGCCGACCCCGGGAGACCAGACACAATCGATCAGCTGAACTTCGACGAAATCTGCCACATCATTGTTGATTTTGTTACTTTAGGTGGCTCTATTTTAGAGATTTCGGGTGGGGAACCTGTTTTGCATCCTTCCTTGTTTGGCACCGTCGAGTTTGCAAAGAACAGGGGTTTAGAGGTTCGACTCTACACCTCTGGTGTAGCGCGCAAGGAAACTTGTGAGCCTTTAGATGGGGATTTGTTGAGATCTCTGCGCAGCCGGGGGTTGGATAAAGTTATATTCAATCTTCAGGGGCCTAACAGTGAAATCCATGACCGGATTACCGATATGCCTGGCAGTTTCCAAGCTGTCCGTGCAAGTATGAAATGGGCCAAGGAAATCGGTTTCTGGGTTGGCGCCCATTTTGTACCTATGAAGCCAAATGCTAAATCCGTTGGGGCGGTCCTTCAGCTTGCTCGACAACTTGAGCTCGATGAGGTTGCTCTTCTTCGTTTCGTGCCTCAGGGAAGAGGGAAGGGCAATAGACCGGAACTCAAACTGACGAAGCGGGAATTGTCAGGCTTTCTAAAAAAGGTAGCAAACCTTAGAAAGCAATTTCAGGCTAAACCAAAAGTTCGTACTGGTTGTCCGCTGGATTTTCTGCATTTTTTCGACGAGACCGTAAGGCCTCACAGCTGCAAAGCTGCTATATCGACATGCAATATTACGCCTGCAGGTGACGTGATTCCATGCCCTGCCTTTAAACACATGCCTGAATATGTGGCAGGCAACGTGCGCGATCTTTCTCTTCGGGAAATATGGGAAAACTCGCACGTACTGAGAAGACTCCGTAACATTAATTATCACGATATCGAAGGTTGTTCGGAATGCAAAAGAATAGAAATCTGCCGAGGTAGGTGTCTAGCACAACGGGTCAGAGAACATGGTGACCCTATGAAAGGCCCAGATCCCGACTGTTGTGTGTCAGGCAAGGCTAAAGGATGCACTTCGGTCACGCTAGTACAGCCCGAAGGTAAGAACCTTCTATTGGCTGCTTGCTCAATATAGTCCCTATTCTTGTTATGAACGGTAGGAAATAGGCTAGATCAACTCGATCCCACCAAGCCATTGTGCTGGTAAATCGATATTCTGTCATCCTTGAGGGCAGATAGAATAGCTCTCTTCGTTTCCACTGCATCAAAATCCCTTTCCCTAGTCAATCCAACTACCTTCATCATATATTTCGGGATATAGTCTGGTTCCTTGGGCCTCCACCACTGAAGCTCAGTGTCGAAAAGATCTTTCATCAATTCTGTTACAAGAACTCCGGTAGCTTCCAATGAGTAGGTCCGTGCATCTGGTTTCCTGCATGGCTTTCCGTCTTTGACAGCACATCTCTTGGGTCTACACGAATGGCAGTTCCCAGAACTCAAGAAATATGCATCAAGTGATGAAGCGAGATTCTTTCCGATTCTGTTTGTCAAGGAGGTCATGAATGTCTCGACAAAAACCCATCTTGTGTAATAGGGGCCATTAAGCACTTTTGAAGGGTAGTATTTGGTGAGCATCTTTGCATAAAGAACAAGGAAGTGGCCTCTGCATATCTTTGAGAAGCTCGGAGAAAACGGCGGACAACCGCCGTTGCGTCCATATAGTTTACAGCCATTTCGGCATGCTTCAACAGTGACCTTTTTGTCGACCGGAACCAATCTGCTTGAGACAAAGGCATGGCCTATTTCCAAAGGATAAACATTCCCCGTAGTGGTCATATAATCCACTGTGAAGTTGCCATTGGGGTTTATGATATCCGGTTCTAAATTTGGCATCACTGTCAAATAGCAAAACTCCCCACTCATTGGAAGAGAATTAGGTGGTGTCCAGTCACAGATACCGTAAATTTCTATCCCCTCGATGGGAGAGGGCCAGGGTTGGGGTAAAAAATTGATGCTAATTCATGGGGTTATCCACTTCCCTCTCCCTCCAACCCCCTTACAGAAGCGAGTGAATTTGTTTCTGGATAGACAATAGGTGGAAAATATGTCCTAAGTGAAATTTCTGGTTGACAATCAGACATTATTGCTTTATTTTGTCGGAAATTCAGACACCGAGCTAAGCCATGATGCCCAGCGACGACAAAATTGCAGGCGATATCATAGAGTTATTAGCCGAGAGAGATCCAGATGTTGATCCTGAGGAATTAAGATCTAAATTGGATCAACCCTTGGACCAAATATACAGGATCAATAGCCTGATTGGAGTAGACATTGCCTCTGAACTTACTGAAATTTATGACCTGCCTAAGCTCCCTCCTACGAAAATTGGGAACAGAAAATTCTACGTAAGTATCGGGGGCTTAGTGGAATATATTAAGAAAATATTAAGAGAAGGTGTGGGAATTCTTAGGGGGAGTTTGAGGAGGAAGAAGGATGACTGAAGAGCGAGCCGCTTTGGCGAAAAGGATCAAGGAAACACGTGAATATCTCGATTTCACACAGCAGCAAGTGGCAGAAGCCCTCTCTCTGCCGCGCTCTGCCGTTTCAGATATCGAAACAGGGAAAAGGAGAGTGAGCGCTGACGAGCTTAAGCGTATCGCAAATTTGTTTCGGCATCCAGTAAGTCACTTTCTTGGGGAAGAGCGCGAACTTGCCCCAGATGTTGCAGCCTTGGCCAGAACAGCCGAGAACTTGTCTGTAGCTGACCGTAAGGAATTGCTCCGTTTCGCGAAGTTTCTGGAATACCAAACTGCGCATGATTCTTCAGAGAAAGGAACCCGATAATGTTTGCGTCCCGAAGTGCCCTGATGCGTCAGGCAGTGGAAGAGGCCGGGAGCCAGCTTCGCAAAATTGGTGTGGACTTTAGGGGACCGATTAATGTTTTTAAGATTATTCATAAGATGGGTATCGAACTGATGTTTAGGCCATTGGAGGGAAAGGCTGACGGATTCTACCTACCGCAAAGCACATCGCGTCCAAAGGCTGGAATACTTCTAAACTCCAGGCGATCCCCTCCCCGCCAGAGATATACAGCCGCTCACGAACTGTGCCACTTCCTTCGGAAAGATTCAGGAAGGGTTGAAGTTGTCTCGGAGGAATGTACCTTTGTACCACAAAATAGACCTGATGAGGAGATATTTGCTGACTTTTTCGCGGCGCATTTTTTGATGCCGGCTAGGCTCGTGACACACTTTTTTAGGAAGATGGGGTTAAGAAAGGGCAAATTGGATGAGAAAGACATTTACCGCTTAGCCTTGTGTATGCGCACAAGCTATGAGGCAACCTGCAACCATCTACTCCATCTTGAGTTTGTTTCCTTGGATCAGCACAGAGCTTTGAGAAAAATTCCTCCACGGAAGATTAAGTCAACATGGTCCGCGGGATTAGGGCATAATGATATTTGGCCCATCGACCAGAAAATGAATGACTTCCTTCTTCTGCCCATAGTTGACGACATTATTCAGCTCCGACTAGCCGAAATCCCTTCCACAGGCTACGTTTGGGAGGTTGAAAAGGGGTATCAAGAAGGAGTCTTATCATTAGAGGGCTCTCAATTACATTTCCACGGACCAGAAGGCGGGATTGCCCAGACCGGCGAGAGAATATTCAGTTTCCGGGTTTGCAGGCATGGCAAGAAAGAACTCCGGCTATCCCTAAAACGGCCCTGGGAGAGAATAGGATCAACGACACTTAGATTTAGTCTACGGATCAATTCAAGTGAAAACGAGTTTATCGGGCATTATGCCAAAGATCAACTTTTGTTGGCTGCTTAGGAGTAAGAATGACATTCCCTGTTGATTTGAGAGGCCGCATGTCCCCTGTTGGTGATCAGGGCATGAGGCCCACATGTGTGGCATTTGCTCTTTCAGTGTGTCATGAATTTGTCAATGAACTAGTGTCCAAAGAGCTGTCCAAGGATTCCATCCATTGGGGCTGTGTGTTTAGAGATGGCTCAGCAATACATGGTGTTTCGATTACTACTGCTATGAGAGTACTTGCTGAAGAAGGTCAACATCTTGAAGAGGATTGGCCATATAGAGCCGATTTGGACGAAATTACCTGGGAGTCCCTTCAACCTCCCAAATTGGATGGTAAACCTGTATTCACGATAGCAAAGGGTATTAGCATCAAAATCGGTGATCCTAATGCCCTGGGTGATGTGTTAAGGGTGACAGGTCCTCTTTGCGCAATTGTGCCGATCTGGGAATCTTTCTTTGTTCCCCAAAATGGTCATATGTCTATGCCTAAAACTGACATTGAAGAATTTCGAGGTTTTCACGCAGTTTGCGTGGTAGGATTAACAAGCGATGGGGATGTAGTAATCCGCAACAGTTGGGGCCCCAGATGGGGGGATTGGGGTCATGCAATTATGCCATTTAAGTATCTAGAAAAATATGTATTTAATGTGCATATTCTGGTTCCCTTGAGGGAAAAATGAGCAATAGACAAGAGCGCTTCATTAGCGCAGAAGACGTGACTTCAGCCTGGATAAAGGCTCTGAAAACTCTTATGAATCAACCCAAAAATGAGGCCTTCAATTTAACAGTAAGAATAGAAGACCCTACGGTTGAACTTCCCGAGCAGAGAAAAATCATGGAGGGTTACCTTCGCGACCATGCTGGGAAATTGGAAGAGGATCACATCGAAACAACTGCGCAAACCATTTTCCCTCGTCCCTTGCTTTTTAAATGCCCTGATCCGAAGGATTCTGTTCAACGACAAAAATTCTATGCTCAATTTATGAAAAGCAAATCCATAATCCGATCATTTAAGAGTAATAGTAGAGGCACCTATTTCCAGCGAATGATATGGTGGCCCTCTTGGGATACTCGAAAGGGGCAAAATATTAATCAACTGGAAACGATAATTCAAAAGATAAATGGTGGTATAGCTTCTCGTGTAGTGCATGAGATAGCCTTAGAAAATCCTTCCGATATTGAAATCAACGGAATTAATTTCTATAGTCCAGATGCGGACCGAAAATTGGTAAAATACATGAGTTTTCCTTGTCTGTCATATGTAAGTATTAAGCCGGAGTCTGTTCAAAAACCGGGAGGTAAGATTCATATGACTGCGCTTTATAGAAATCATTATTTTATTGGTCGAGCTTATGGAAATTATTTGGGGCTGGGCTGGCTATTGAAATTCATTGCCGATGCGACTGGAAGGAAGGCTGGTGAACTCCTTTGTGTTTCCTCTTTGGCTCAATTGGAGTTTTTTTCAGCTGGACTCTCTAAAAGGGAAATGAGAGACATGCTAAGTATGTTGCAAACGGATAAGGATTTCTAGATGACTATGATTGGAGTGGGTGTAGACCTGGTAAATATATCTGAACTTCGAACTCGGATAGAACACAATCCCTCTATGCTGAAACACGTTTTTACTTTGGCTGAGGTAGAATGGTGTCAGGCCTATTTTGATCCTGCTGAACGTTATTCGGGCCGATTTGCCGCAAAGGAGGCCTTTTATAAGGCTCTCCCGCCATGGGTTCAGAACGAAACGGATTGGCTGGATATAGAAATCATAGCTGGTTCAAACGGAAGGCCTGAGGTTCAACCCTCAAAGAAATGTAAGACCCTCTTGCAACAGGTTGGCGCAAGTAAAATATTTCTGTCTATTGCCCATCAAAGTGGGCTTGCAATTGCATTTATTGTCCTGTGTGGGGAAAGAGGAGAACATGTGTAGGAAATGGACATGTCATAGTCCCCCTGTCGCTGAGTTCTGAGGTCTGGGTACACTATACGTATTTTTTGATCGTAGGTAGAGACAAGAATAGGCTAGGGTAGGTAGAAATTGGGCGGGTACTTGGCCCAGGCTTTCCTCATCACATTGGTCCTATCCTACCTCATAAACCTTCAGCACCTCATCTCCATAATGGTTGATGACCTTTACTGCGATCTTGCCGGTGGTCGGTGGATTGAAAGGGCGGCTTTTTGTGGTGTATAGAGATGACCAGGCATCTTCATCGATTTCGGCCCTGAGGGCGCGCTTCAGCTTGTCGTAGGGCCTGTCTGCGCCGGTGAAGTAGGCATGGCGGACAAAAAAGCTCTCCTCGTTGTAGTCCGTGTCTATGAACCAGCAAGCGATGTCGTCAGTGGAATGGCTGCGGATCTGTCCGGTGGTCGGATCGTAGACATCTACACCCTTAACTTCAACAGTGATCTGGCCGCCTTTTATCTCCCTTATTTTGAGGTCTGGTTCTCCAAATATCATGAAGAGGTTGCCCGCGCCGGTTTTCTTAAGGAGTTCATCTCCCATGCTGAGGTCTGCATTCATTCGTGCAGGGAGCACCGTTAACTGGCCGTATCGCTTTGCTTCTTCGGAGACGTGTGGGTCGAAGGCAAACCCACATACGATCAAAATATCAAAACCCACCCCTTTCACCGCCTCCTTTGCAGCTTCCTTGACCAGCTCGGGGCCGACCGTGCCATGTTCGGGGCCGATGGAGACTGCTGCGCGGCGAACCGTGGCGTCTTTTTCCGTGTATTCGCCTTCACCCTGAATCCAGGTTCCGGCATACGTCTCCAGACGGTCGAAATGAAGCCGCTCGTTTTTGATGGTGTTCTGAACCCCGGCCTTTTTCAGATTCTCAAGAATCATGGTCTCAAACTGGCCGGTCCCTGTGGATTGTCGTCCCTCCTTTTCTGAAGCTGGTATTTCCTCGTCAGTGGATAAGACTCTGTGTGGGGATAGGCTCTCCACGGTGAAAGGGCCTGCCACCCGGATGCGTTTCTTGTCTTCATAGGGCTGGTCGTAAAGAATTTCCTGGTCGGCATCACGGGTAATGGATTTGTCTATTTCTTCCTGGCGGTTTTTTCGCAACTCCCACCACTCTTGATGAAGTTTCTTGGCCTCTTTGGGCCATTCCTTGGCGACCTCTCTGGGGATTTCCCATTCTTCCCATGATTTCTTCAACAGGCCGTTCAGCTTAACCCTCATCGGCTCCACTTTTTCCTGCCATTTGGTATAGATGGTGTCTATCTCGGTATTATTGGCAATAGCTTTAAGGGTAATGTGTGGCACCCCCCTATAGACAAATCCCTTCTTTATATCATTCTCCGTCTTGTATTCAGGTGGGACCTTGCCGGTGATTTCCGCTTCTTTATTGATACCTTCAGGGGAATCAGCCAGCAAGAAATAAGGGTATTTGGCAGCCATGAGGCGGGTGCGCGCCAGAGCAAGTGCCACGCGAGAAGTGTCTATGGTAATCCAACGCCGTCCCCACTGTTCTGCCACATAAGCGGCAGTGCCGCTGCCACAAGTGGGGTCAAGGATCAGGTCACCAGGATCAGTGGTCATGAGGAGGCAACGTTCAACGACCTTCTCAGAGGTTTGAACCACATACAATTTCTCTGCTGCAAATGTGCTTCTAACCGTATCATCCCACACGTTATTGTATTCCGTGACTGGGAAATCATCTTGATAACGGACATAGGCCAGTGTGTTTTTGACGGCGATCAAACGACCGCCAATTGCTAGTACTCGGAGACCATCTTGAAAGGTTTTCCAGTGTGTACCGACGGCCGGCTGATACGTATTCCCCTGGAAGACAAATGGACCGGAACCACGTTCAGAGGCACCAGCCGACACCAAGATGGATGACTGAAAGCGGTGCCCCTGAGGAATCGAATCGCTACCTTTCAGCTCTTTTGAGGTTAGCCGACGTCGTTCATTGTCTTCTGTCTCTATCCATCCATAGCCAGAGTCAATCATGGACTGAGGACGCGGGCGAAACAGTTTCCGGTATTTGACTTGGCTTTTATTCTTTCCGAACCAAATGATGTAGTCGTAAACGGAAGACAGAAGCGTCGGGGCGAAGCCTCCCGTTTTTTGAAAGGCGATAAGCCCGCAGAAGTTATCGCTACCAAACACTTCATCGAGAACGGAGCGAACAAGGTGAACATTCTCATCGCCAATCTGCACAAGAACACTCCCGGTTTCGGTCAACAATTCTCTCGCCACGACCAATCGATCTCTCAGATAAGCAAGATAGGAATGAATTCCCAGCTTCCACGTATCCCGAAAGGCTCTTATTTGCTCAGGCTGCCGTGTCACGTCCACCGCCTTGCCGTCCTTAACATCTCTCTTTCGGGTGCTAACCTGCCAGTTGGACCCAAATTTGATCCCGTAAGGTGGGTCAATATAGATCATTTGCACCTGGCCCTTCAGGCCCTCTTTTTCGGCCAGAGACGTCATGACGTAGAGAGAATCCCCCAGGATCATCCGGTTGGACCAGTTGGCCCCGTGGCGGTAGAAGTCAATCATCTGTTCAAACTCAAGGCCATTAAAATCGTCAAAGAGATTGGCCTGGTCCGGAGCCTTTTTTCGCACAGTCCGGCGCACGTCTTCTATGATGGTCTGGGGGTGAATCTTCTCCTGGATATAAATGGGTACCGAGGGCACCGCCAAGTCTTGCTGGTCCTGTTCGTCTTTCCCTTTCCAGACAAGCTGGGGGTCCAAAGAGGGATCACGAGGGTAGAGCATGGTCTTGGGGCGGTTCTCGTCTTCCTTCACGAAATCTCGAAGTTCCTCTGTTGGGATGTTGGCGCGCTTGTCTTTGTGCTTCAGGCTCTCAACAGATTTGGTCTTGTCCGTCTTTTTCTTCCGTGCCATACTCAATTCTCCTTGCCGGGCATATCACTATGATCACGGAGCCAACCACGAATCGTGTTCTTGGCATCCCATGGATCCTTTATCTCCATGAAGGCCCATCGCCCAAAGCCACCATGGTTGTTGACTGCCGGTGCCCAGAGGAGACGTGCTGTGGCGACCTTCGCCTCCTTGTCCTTCTTTTTTTCACCAGTTACTTCAATGATCAAATTCAGCCAGTCACCTTTCCCTCGCCTGTCATCCAGACGCACCAAGAAATCCGGGATATAGTTCTTTTCCTGACCGTTGATGGTGTACGGAATGCTGAACCCAAGGTTGTGGTTTTTTGCGTAAGCGAACACCTCTTCCATATCCTCTAAGGCTTCAGCCATTTTTTGCTCCCATGAACCGGTATCCGCAACAACGTGAGAGATGTGGCATTTGTCCGGGTGCGTCTTATAGGTCGGGCGGGTGGTGTCGAAGTCCACGTACCGCGTGGAGCCTGTGGGGTCGTACGGATAGAGAATCGGTTTGAGAGTCTTATCTCCTGATTCGGCGGCTACAATGGCCCGATAGATGCGGTCGGCGGCATTGTGGGCAAATTCAATCAAGAGAAGCAGTTGCGGGAACACGTTGTCTTTTAAGACAACACATTCGTCCAACCAACGTTTCGTGATGGCTAGGATTTGAGGAAAGAGCCAGGGCTTTGGCATTCCCATCGTCATCGTGGAAATACTTCTCCAGGGTCAGTTTGGCCAAAAGGAAGGCTACTTCTTGTATGCGGCGGCTTTTCAAATCATCTAAAGTGAGGATGGTGGATTCACCGACAATGGGCGCGTTTTCGGTTTTCGTAGGGATGTCCAGGGTGGAAAGCACAAGCCTTGATTCGTCGGTGAAATTGGCGGCCAGCGTTTCACTCGGGAGTTCGTAACGGTATCCCAGGATACGCGGGAAAGCGATCTCGCAGGAAATCCGGTCCTCCAAGGCACGGACATGAGTTATTTCGGGGCCAGGTTCCGGATCGGGTGAAGACCCAGCGCACGGGATGAACGAGAACGGGACACCATAGACTTCCGCGTATTCGACCGGGAAGGCCTCAAACTCGAAAGTCTTGCCATTCATTTCTAGGCGTTGAGGTCTGGTTGTGTGGCTCCTTCGGCGAAGGCCGCGGCCCACCACCTGTTCACAGAGGAGTTGGGTCCCGAAGGCCCGGACGCCTAATATGTGCGTCACGGTGTTAGCATCCCATCCCTCGGTCAGCATGGAAACTGAGACGACGCACTTGATCTGCTCTCCCAGCTTTCCCGGTTTGCCGATTGTGTTCATCACCTCGCGCAGCAGATCCTCATCTGTGAGCTTGTCAGTGTCTCGACCCGGAAACCGGGCGCGGTATTCGGACTTAAACTCTTCGATTTGCTGAGCAGCGACTTTCTTGAACTCTCGGCTCATGGCGTCTCCGGAGTCAAGCTGCTCGCTGTCTATCAGGATGGTGTTGGGCTGATGGCTCCAGCCGCCATCATGCTCGTTGCTGAAGACAGGCATTTGGCCGGGGACGACCACCGTGGAACCACCGGACAAAGTCTTTTCCCAGCCGGACACGTAATCGAAGACGAGCTTGGAGACGTTGGTGTTGTTGCAGACCACGATAAAGACCGGAGGCGTCTGGCCCTTGGCACGGGCCTCGGCGTTTTTCTCCCATTGGCGGTAGTATTTCTCGTAGTTGTTGTAGAGACTATGGAGGGCTCCTTCCAATGCGGCCGGTAGTTTCGGTTCCCCGCTCACTGCCTGAGTCTTCCGGCCTTTCTTGGGGAGATGGTCGCGGATGCGAAGCCAGAGGTCCCGGTAGGTCGGCTGATCGTCCGCCATGGAGTCGTCGGCTATGGGAACTCGGGGCACCTTAACGATCCCGCACTCTATGGCGTCGATAAGGGAGAAGTCAGAAACTACCCATGGGAAAAGGGTCCCCTCCGGATAACCCGAGCCCCGCAAGAAGAAAGGCGTGGCAGATAGATCGTAAATGGCTCTTATGCCGGTTTTGGCCTTAACCGCCTCCAGTCCGGAAATCCAAATCCGTGCGGCTTCTTCCCGTTTTTCAGCCTCTTTTCGCTCATCGCCTTTCAGCTTTTCCTCTTCACTGTCCGGTTTTCTGCGGTAGCAGTGGTGGGCCTCATCGTTTATCACCAGGATATTTTTCTTATTGCCCAGGTCACGGCAGACTCGGCGCACCATCTGAGGCGGAGTTTCGGTAAACGGGCTGGCTTCCCCTCTGGCGAGGATACTCTTGGTAAGTTTGCTGGCGCTGTTGCGCTCTCTGAGCTTCAAGGCATGAAAGTTCGTGATAATGATCTTGGACTTTCCCAGCTCGTCTCTCAGGTCAGGTGGGACTATATCCATCTGGCGGTAGTAGTTCTGAGGATCACTCGGCAGCAGGACCCGAAGGCGGTCCCGTATGGTGATGCCCGGTGTCACGATGAGAAAGGCGTCGGAAAACCGACGGTCTTGCTTGTTAGCGTTTTTGTTAAGGACATGCCATGCGATAAGCATGGCCATGACCACGGTCTTGCCGCTGCCTGTGGCCATCTTGCATGCCAGACGATAAAGGAGAGGGTTGGCGAGTTCGTTGGCCCTGCGAAGTTCATTTTCGATCCAGGCGTCACCGTAGTTCTTGGCTGCCTCAGTGATGTAAATGACTGTCTCCAGGGCTTCTATCTGACAATAGAAGAGCTTTGGCTCGCGATCCGCGCGTTGCCAGTATTCCAACAAGCGGGCAGTTGTCTTAGTGATACCTAAATACCGGCCCTGCCTCCACCTGGCGACTCGGCTGCGGACCTGATTGATGAACTTGTTTTCTTTGAGCCTGTCTTGAGTCCATTCGGTTTCGAATGAGAGCTGCTTCTGTTTTCCTTTCTTTTTCGGTTTGGCAATGGGGACGAAATAGGAGCTTATGCGCTGGGCTTCCACGATCTCATTTGTGATGCCGTCTTCGGAAAAGAGAAAGTGCCTTCTTGGTTCTTCAAAGGGTGAATTGATGACCGGGTTCTCAATGACAACCTGTTTCATTCATCCTTACCCTATGTTTGTGTGGTGGGTACGCCGGGCTGGTCCTTGCCATGAGGGCTTTCGTCACCTCTCGTTCCATAATCCTCTAAGGGATTGTAACGATATTTAACAACAGCAGTCAGAAAGGTCAAGAGTTGAGGTGTGGGAATGGACGCTGGTAAGAAAGTAACAAAATCTTATTCGATTAATTGCAACCCATTTTCGCGGGCAATGGTTTCTCCCCTTTCGGCCGAGAACCCCACGCCAGGGGGGCTCATTTCCAACCGCCTAGCCAGTTCTCTAAGCGACATCCCCAACTCACTGACTGCCCTGTCTGCCGTGCCGGCACAGGCAGGCCAAAAGCAGAAAAGACGGGGGCAGGAGGACATCCTGCTATGGCACTTATGTCAAGCAAAAAATTGCGTTTTTAGATCGCGTGTAAAATCAGCTAGATATGGAGGGGGCAATCGGGACATCCTTGACTAATTTGACTTATATTTATCTATCCGATAAAAAATTTTGGCAATTGCAGAAGGAGACATACCCAGATGACGGCCTGTTTCAGTTAGCGAAAGCGCGCATTCTTCTACAAGTTTCTCGGCCAACTGTGACTTGGCCACGGAGTTCATTCTGTCGGCTGCTTCCCGCCTTTTACGCCTCGACGCTAACACTCTATGGCATTATGTTTCCTTCAACCAGTTCTCGCATTTGAGCTGTTGTACGAGCTTAAATGCTTTGAGATTATTTGTCACTAATGTGTATTTTTGGCTCAAAGCATGGGCCGCAATAAGCAAGTCCATATTACCAATGGTGTTTCCTTTCGTTTCAAGATCCATGCGAATTTTTCCATATTTCGTGGCAGCGCCTTCATCCCAGGGCAGTATTGTCAATTGGGAGCAGAAAGCATCAAGGATATCTTGATTTAACTTCTTCGATGAAGACCGCTCAACGCCATATTGCAATTCTGCAAAGGTGACAACGGAAATACGGATTTGACTACTATGGATTTTTTCAAACCGGCTCAATACACTCATAGGACGTCTTTTGATGATATAAATACAGATATTGGTATCAAGCATATACACGCTAAAACAACCCCCTTCTCTTTTGTGGCTCAAGGTCGATCCGCTTATTCATGAAATCCTCGGAAGGCAGCGGTGTATCTTTAAAAAAGCTGGTCCACGATTTGGGTTTGGGTGACAATATGACCCTTTCCCCCTCCTTGTGGATAACCACCTCATCCCCTTCAAAGCGAAATTCTTTTGGCAAACGAACGGCCTGGCTTCGCCCATTCATGAAAAGCCTGGCAGTTTGATGTCTCATCTTTCCAGCCCCCTTATTATTTAATATATATCCACAATATATATCATCATAGATCTAGTCAACTCGTTTTATAGCATATTCTCAAGTTTCGCACTTATTGTTCAGTCCAGTTTCGTGATATATCCTTCCGAATTCTCGTTCAAGATATTCCAAGACCCCAATGGAAGTTCCGGATGGTTGCCCATCCACCTGCTTCACTCAATACTCAAAGACACAACGGTCACGTGATCTTTTCCATTAATTTCCTGAATATCAGAAGCGAGCGTAGCGAATCCGCTGCAACGATTGGTGAGGACATGAAAACATTGGAGGCATTTCTGACTCTGAATACTCAACTGTCATCAGATTGCTTCAATCGTAGAGGGGGGTTTCGACGTTATGTTGTACGTGACGCTGACGATGCCAGGCACCTCTCGGACGATCTCCCTGGCGACCTTCTCAAGGATTTCGAACGAGACCCGTGTCGGTGTTGCGGTCCGCGCGTCGACGCTGTCCCAGCAGCGCACCTCGATCTGCTGACCGAAATCGCGCTTCCCGTCGCGCATGCCGGTCACGCGGTCTTCATGAAGGATTGCCATGTACTGGAATGCACCGATGCCCCTGAGCAAACGCTCGACAACGATTGTTGCCTTTCGAACCGTCTCGATGCGTTCCGGGGTCACCTCGCCTATCACGCGTGCCGAGAGCGCCGGCCCCGGGAACGGGATGCGCTCGAATAGCTCCGCCGGAAGCCCGAGGGCTTTGCCGATCTTTCTGACGCCGTCCTTGCGAAGCTTAATGAGTGGCTCTATGATGCGGTAGCCGAAAGCCTCCTCCGGATCGATCCCGAGCTGCTCGAAGACATTGTGCTGCCGCTTGATCCCTGCGACGGTTTCGTCTACATCGGTGAGGATAGTTCCCTGGAGAAGGTATTTCGTTCCACTTTCCTTGATGATGCCTCCGAATACGTTTCGGTAGAAGGTCTGGGTAATGGCCTCGCGCTTCTCTTCCGGGTCCGTGATTTTCTTGAGCGCCGCGAAGAACTCTTTGCGCGCATCGACTACTTCGACCGTGACGCCGAGCTTTCGAAAAAAACCCGCGACCTGTTCGGACTCTCCCTCGCGCATGAGCCCGTTTTCGATGAAGAGGGTCTTAAGACGGCTCCCCAAGGCTCGATGACCGAGCATCGTGACCGTAGACGAATCGACGCCTCCCGAGAGGGCGTTGATCGCCATTCCGTCGCCAACAACCGCCTTGATCTCTTTGACCTTCTCATTGATGAAGCGCTCGACGTTAAGATCCTGCGCGGTGATCTCCTTAATCATGTTGTGACATCCTTTTCGTCTGCTAACCTTTTCACCAGGTCCAAACCTGGGGGAAGGAGTGCATAAGCGCTAAGTTGTTTTGTAAGTGTTCACAGGTTACATTTATGCCGTACGGAATTGTTTTGAAAGATCAACGCTGCTTCCCAGTGCGTTCAAGAGGAGCGTTATCGGCCTTTCTTCTTCGCTTTTACCTGCAAACCTGATCGGCCCGGGCCGTCTGTAATTATCCTCTTCCGGTATAGCCCCGAGCCACTTATCTCTAAAGGCCTTTACGACTCTGAAGGCCGGAGAATTTACGTCCACCACGCTTTTTTCCAATACGAGCGCCAGCTTTCCTTTTCTTTCTTCAAGGTGCATAAGAGGAGCAATGGGAATCCCGATCGGTTCCCACTCGGAAAAACCCTTTTCCAGATTCCTTATGGCTGCCATCTGACCGGTCGAACCATTGGCTAGCAGGCTAAAAACGGTTAATCCCAGGTTATATGTATAAATACAGTCAAATCTGGTTGGATCGCTCCCCCTGCCGTCATAACCGTAGAAATGGATCTGGGTCTTGAACTTGGGAACGGATTTCCTAAAAATTTTCTCAACGGGACCAGGGATTTTTTCATCTTCCTTAATAGCGCCCTCCTTTATTAGGACGCGTTTGAGCCTTCTTGCTGATATGATGGGTGCTTTGGCCATCAGAAATTGGGCATCATCATAGTTCTCAAACACCATAGGACCAAAATAGTCGGGGTCAAGCCCTTCTTTTTCAAGGGTTTTTTTGTAATAGGATCTTTTGATTCCTATCTTATAAATTCCCTCTTCCCTTAAGATTTTCAGGTAGTCTTTCACCAGCCCCATGATGACCTTGTCGGTCTCGACTTGGGAAAACTGGAAGTTTCCGTGGCTGTCCCTTTCCGTAAGGAGCCCTTCTTGGAAGAATGCAGGGATGTCATCGAAGAGGTCATCGTCCCGTGTAGTCCAAATGGTAAAAGAACTATCTTCCCGTGAACGCCTGGCGAGCTTCCGCAGGTATTCCAGTTTGTCGCCAAGAAGGGGGAAATCCGAGTGGAAATCCGTATCGTGCACCTCGTTATATTCTGCGATAATGGAATTCAGCTTTATTATAAAGATCTGTATCTCATTGATAAATTCCAGGACGCCTTCCGGTATGACGATAACCCCATAGTTTTTCCCGACAGCGGCCCTCTTCACAATGCCTTCACAAAGCACCCGGGAAAGATGCCGCAAGGTCATGCCATAGGCACTATAGTCTATTTTCCCCTCTTTTTCTGCTTGTTCAATTCTCTTTTTGTCCACATACTCGGCGAGATCCTCGCCAATAAGGGTAATATTTGCATGGGTCTGCAAGGCGACTTCAAGGGCCAGATGACTTGCAACTCTTCCCATAACCTTGCAAATATGCCAGTATTTGACGTCAGAAGTGCTGTCTGTATATAAGTTGCTTATCTCCTTGGCAAAAGCCCGGGCAGCCGTATGAAAGCCAAAGGACATGGCGCACAAAACATTTCCATTTGTATCTCTTACCTGTATGTCGCCATCAATCGTTTTGGGGACTCCTATGACCTGAACACCATCCTCAAACATCTCTTGTGCCAGAAATGCTGCATTCGTATTTGAATCATCACCCCCGACTATTACGATGGCATCCAGCTCAAGTCTCTTGCACGTCTCCCTTGAAAGGGCCATTTTTTCTTTTGTATCTATTTTCGCGCGGCCCGTCTTGATCATGCTGAAACCTCCAAGATTTCTGTAAGCATCAACAAGACTTCCGGTCAGTTCGACGGCTTCATTTTCAATTATACCGTCCGGTCCGAGGAGGAAACCGTATATCTTGGTTTCAGGATTGGTTTTCTTGGCAGCATCATAAAGACCCGCTATCACATTGTGACCTCCGGGCGCAGGCCCTCCCGAAAACACAATACCGATATTGCGCTTCTTGCAGTACTTCTCCTTAAAGGATGCCTCAGGGGATTCAAGGCCCACAACGGTCTGGACCTTGTTATCTATGATCTTTGGCAGTTGCCTTCTTGCTTCTTTATCAACAAAAAATTCGTATTGTTGACTTTCCTCCAGGGCAGTATATGGAATAGAAAACACGTTACATTTTGGTGGCACGTATTCTCTTCTTTCAATCAACTCCTGATTAATATTGCTAATTGCCTCTTGTACCTCCCGCTTTTTCAGAAGATCTTCAATGCTTATGCTCTCTTCTCCTGGCATCGGCAACCCCCATGTTCATCTTTTTTGGCACGAGTATAGGGAACAATCCGCTTGTGTGTCAAGGGATAAACCCGGGGACAGCAACGAGGTCCCAGGGCCACGTCATTTAAACAACTAACCACCTGAATTAACAAAGCTTATATGTTAAATCAAAATGCTACAAATTCGAAGCACGAAATCCGAAATCCCTGGCCCAGACCTGGTCTACAGGCGCAACAGCTTCTTGTGGGTACGTCGCGCCAGGGCAGGCCGAAACAAATACGAATGACCAAAACACAAAATTCAAAACATGGTGAAACCCTACAGACACCCCATAATCTCCTGGTCCGCCGGAGGCGGATTTGTCATTTGATATTCGAATTTAGATATTGTTTCGAGGTTGCGGCTGACGCCTTGAAAACAGCACGATATTAGGATTTCGGATTTTGAGACTCCCATAACCGTCCAATATTAGCAATTTGGCACCGACTTTGACGTTACCGTGAACGAGGTCCTTGACTGTGCCTTGCATTGCTGTTAGTGTTCAAACAATGGTAACTTCCATTGAATCGGTCCTCGTTTAGGGGAAGCAATTGATTTGATAATCTTCATTATGAAAGGGGAAGGGGATGCCATGACAGATTCTAGACGATCCAGGTTTTTTGGAGGTGCTTTGGCTCTTTTACTTGTTCTCATGATTTCTGCCGGATGTGCCAGCTTGAAAAGCGGCACTGCCAGCTCGGAGGATTCAGCCGTCCAGGCGACAACCGAGGAAGAAGAGACGCCAGGACCTCTCTACTATGATTTTGGAGATGTTCTTGTCCCTGTAGAGCTCAAGGCGGATAGGAAAAGATCCTTTATCTATCACGCCCCGGGGTTCACCGCCGGTGTCCTGGTATTGACTGGACGGGTGGAGCCGGACTCTCTCGTCAGGTTTTTCGAAAACAACATGGTAAAGGACAACTGGCGGCTATTGAGTGCTTTCAAGTCTCCGCGAGCAATCATGTTTTTCAGCAAGGCGAATCGAAGCTGCGTCGTCAATATCACTGAAAAACAATTTAAGACAGAAGTCGAAATCTGGGTGGCCCCCACCATGGAGGACAGTGAAGCCACACTGCTGAAATAACGTAGGTTCTCAAAAAACGAATAACTGACGTGCCAGATCCATTAGAGGATAAACAGATCGTCCTGGGTGTCTGTGGCGGGATCGCGGCATACAAGGCCGCGGATTTTCTCAGACTTCTCGTCAAGTCGAACGCCAACATACGGGTCATCATGACCAAGGCGGCCCAGGCCTTTGTTGGGCCGCTTACCTTTGAAGCGCTTTCGGGGCATCCGGTATGGACCCGTATGTTCGAGGGCAGGCAAAATGGTGTTCTTAGGCACATCAGATGGGCGGACGAGGCAGATGCCGCGGTGATCATACCCGCCACCGCCAACGTCATTGGGAAAATGGCTCATGGGATTGCTGACGATCCCCTGACGACCCTTGTATTGGCCCTGAAGGCTCCTGTTCTGGTTTGTCCGTCCATGAACGTTCATATGTTTGAAAATACCGTAGTTCAAAACAACATAGACAGGCTCCGCCAGGTGGGAATGCATGTCGTCGGCCCTGCAACCGGTTTACTTGCCTGTGGCCATGAGGGCGCAGGGCGCCTTGCCGATCTTGAGGCTATCGCAGAGCAACTCAGGCGCCTGTTGACGCCCCAGGATCTGGCCGGGGAGCAGGTTTTGGTAACGGCAGGGCCAACGCAGGAAGCGATTGATCCGGTTAGATTTATTAGCAATTCCTCCTCTGGAAAAACGGGATACGCCTTGGCCCGTGTTGCCCGGAGGCGGGGGGCTGAGGTCGTCTTAATCAGCGGCCCCACGACTCTTCCTGACCCTGACGGAGTGAGGGCCATTCGTGTTAGGACAGCCAAAGAGATGTTTGACGCGGTCATGGCCCAGGCGGGCCATAGTACGATTATCATCAAGGCGGCAGCCGTATCCGATATGAGGCCAGCCAGCGTTTTCCAACACAAAGTGAAAAAGGCCCAAATGGGGCAACAGTGGCCCATGGAAAAGACGGACGATATCTTAAAGGCGCTTGGAGAAAGGAAGAAAGATCAGATTTTGGTCGGCTTTGCGGCAGAAACACAGGACCTGGAAGAAAACGCCATGGCCAAACTGACCGCAAAGAACCTGGACCTGGTTGTGGCCAACCTCGTGGGGCGAGATGATTCAGGATTCGGTTCGGATACGAACCAGGTAAGCCTTTATTTTAAAGATGGACGCTCCGAAACTCTTGCCCTTATGCACAAGAGCGCTCTTGCAGACCTCCTGTTGGATAGAGTGTTGGAGATCAAGAAAAACTCGATGCCTGAAGCCTGAAGCGTGATGCCGGATACCAGATACCGGGTGCCGGATGAGAGATGACCGATCAAACCATCAACCATGCTCTTTACAAAGATTTCTCTGAAATTGTCCATGACCTCAAGGGTTATCTGCAATACGTAAAGCGGCTGGGATTCAAGGGCGTGGCCTTGTCTGAAAAGTCGGCAAATACCTTTGAGCAATGGGACAAAGGACCAGCGGTCGAGACCCTCGGAATGATCCGAAAGGACCTTGGAGACTGCCGCCGGTGCAAACTCCACAAAGGGCGCAAACACATGGTTTTCGGTGATGGAAATCCACGGGCCCGACTGGTCGTTGTCGGTGAAGGGCCGGGTTACGAAGAAGACTTGCAGGGACTGCCTTTTGTAGGCCCCGCAGGTCAGTTGCTGACCAAGATCCTTGCAGCGATTCACCTGAGGCGGGACGAGGTGTACATCTGTAATATCATAAAATGCCGTCCTCCGGGGAACCGGAACCCCGAGCCAGACGAAATAGGGGCTTGCATCCCATTTCTCCGACGCCAGATAAGGGCCATCAGGCCAAAAGTGATATGTGCCCTGGGGACATTTGCAGCCCAAACGCTCCTTAAGACAAATACGCCCATATCGCAATTGCGGGGCAATTTCCATACTTATGAAAATATTTCCCTTCTTCCTACCTATCACCCTGCGTTTCTCCTGCGCAATCCTGCCAAGAAGCGCGATGTCTGGGAAGATATTCAAAAGGTTCAGGCAGCCTATGAAAAGGTCTAGAGATATCCTCATAGCCTTCTTATTTGCCATTGTGTTTTTCGGGGCTTTTCCGCCCATCATTGAAGGTGGCGAGGGAGAGGTCTATATTGTGAAGGTCTCAGGCACGATCAATCCGGGCCTTGCAGAGTATCTCATCAGGAGTATGGAAACAGCCTCCACAGAAGGGGCGGGTTGCTTCGTGATCCAGCTTGATACCCCGGGCGGATTGGCCCTTTCCATGCGATCCATTGTCATGGCCATGTTGTCGTCAAAGATCCCGATAGTCGTATTTGTCTCACCGAGCGGGGCGCGGGCGGCATCGGCAGGTGTGATGATTACCATGGCAGCAGACATTGCTGCCATGGCTCCGGGTACCAATATTGGCGCGGCCCATCCGGTCAACCTCGGGCAAAAAAAGATGGACAAGACCATGGCCGAAAAAGTTGTCAATGACATGGTGGCCTACATAAAAAGCATTGCAGAAAAAACGGGGCGCAACAGCGAATGGGCTGAAAAGGCGGTTCGTGAAAGTGTCTCTGTCACGGAGAAGGAGGCCCTGGAGCTTAACGTGATTGACCTGATTGCAGAGGATCTGGACGATCTTCTTGAGAAGATTGACGGTCGAGAATTGAAAGGCAAGGGAACAATACACGCCAAAGGCGTAAAAAGGGTGTCCCTTGCAGAAAGCCTCAGAGACAAGATACTTAAAACCTTAAGCGATCCCAACATTGCCTACATCCTCATGATGATCGGGCTTGCCGGCCTCTATTTTGAGCTGTCCCATCCTGGCGCTATTTTTCCAGGGGTTATCGGCGCCATGTCTCTGATTCTGGCCTTCTTTGCCTTTCAGACACTTCCGGTAAATTACGCAGGAATCTTGCTCATTGCCCTTGCCCTTGTCCTGTTTATCCTTGAAATGAAGGTGACGAGCTATGGTCTTCTTAGCATCGGGGGAATCATCTGTTTCTTCTTGGGATCTCTTATGCTCTTTGAAAGCGCTGGGCCTGCAATGCGTTTGTCATGGCGGGTCTTGATTCCCACGGTTGTTATGGTATCCGGCTTTTTTGTCGCAGTGGCAGGCCTGGTCTTTCGATCCCAGATATCCAAACCTAAAACGGGCCAAAGGGGTCTGGTCGGCGACATAGGGATAGCAAAGAGCAGGCTTGAGCCGCAAGGCAAGGTCTTTGTCCATGGGGAGCTTTGGAACGCGGTAGCCAGGGAGAACATTGAGGCAGGCGCCAAGGTTCGTGTGGTAGGCGTGGATCGATTGCTGTTGACGGTTGAAGAGGTTAAGTAGTTTCCAAAAAGGAGGTTTCTATGATTACGACAATTACAGGCATTATCCTGCTTCTTTTCTTTCTGGCCGCAGCCATACGGGTCCTTAATGAATATGAACGGGGAATCATATTCCGCCTGGGCCGTGTCATTGGCTCAAAAGGACCCGGTTTGATCATCCTGATCCCCGTTGTTGACAAGATGGTAAAAGTGAGCTTGCGTTTGGTTACCATGGATGTAGATCCTCAGGATGTCATTACCAAAGACAATGTTTCCGTCAAGGTGAATGCCGTCATCTACTTCCGAGTCATGGACCCGCAGAATGCGGTTATTGAGGTGGAAAATTACATGTATGCCACGTCCCAGCTCGCCCAAACCACACTTCGCAGTGTGTGCGGGCAGGCTGAACTGGACGAGCTCCTTTCGGAGAGGGAACACATCAACAACAAGCTTCAGGAGATCCTGGATGCCCAGACGGATCCGTGGGGGATAAAGGTCTCCACAGTGGAGCTCAAACATATCGACCTCCCCCAGGAAATGCAGCGGGCAATGGCCAAGCAGGCAGAGGCAGAGCGAGAGCGACGTGCCAAGGTCATCAATGCTGAAGGAGAGTTTCAGGCGGCCGGCAGGCTTGCAGAGGCTGCTGCTATCATCCAGGATCACCCCATGGCCTTGCAGTTACGGTATCTGCAGACACTTCGGGAGGTCTCGGCTGAGAATAATTCGACAACCATATTTCCTGTCCCCATCGACCTTTTCAGGCCCTTTCTCTCCAAGTTCGACAAGAAAACCTCTGAAGAGACCTAAAGGGATGGCCGGGAGAAGCGATCTCATTTATATTAAAACAAGGAGAATTTGGTTATGGGAAAAAAGCAAATGGAAAAGAAAGAAAAACCTCTGGACCGAATGACAGCCAAGGAGTTGCGGGAGACAGCCCTAAAAATCCCGGAAATAACAGGAGTCCACGGGATGAACAAGCCTGAGTTATTGGCTGCCATTAAGGAAGCCAGCGGAATCGTTGATGAGGTGACCAAGAAATCTGACGTTTCAGTGCGGGAGATCAAGAAGAAGATCCGGGATCTGAAAACAGCCAAAGCGCAGTTGAAGGAAGACGGAGACAAAGCACAGGCCAAGATAATGAGACGCCGAATCAGCCGGCTCAAGAAAAAGACTCGGATGGCAGCATAAGAGCAAGCCAAAATGATCAGCCCAGAGCAGATAGCGTTTGACATAGATGGCGTGTTTGCCAATACCATGACGCTTTTTTTGGAAATTGCTCGCAAGGATTACGGCATTAACCACATAAAGTACAGCGACATTACCCAATACTATCTTGAAGAGTGCCTGGACATAGATCCGGATATTATCAGCGCCATCATAAATTGCATTCTGGAAGGAGACTGTGATGCTGAGCTTGAGCCTATAGACGGTTCCAGCAAGGCGCTTTCTGATATGGCCCGCAAAGGGCCACTACTTTTTGTGACCGCTCGCCCCACGCTTGCGCCGATTAAGAGCTGGGTGGACAGAATGCTTCCTGAGTCACCCTTTCCGATTGAAGTGATTGCCACGGGCGCCCATGAGGCAAAAACCGATGTGCTCAAAGCACATGGTATCCAGTATTTTGTGGACGACTGCCTTGAGGTCTGCTTCATGCTGTACGAACAAGATATCACCCCCATCTTGTTCCACCAGCCATGGAATCGTTCTTCCCACCCCTTCCTGGAGGTCCGCACTTGGGTTGAGATCATGGACCTCATTGATCTTGATTCGTAATTTCTCAAAAAGTCCGGGCAACGCGGTTGCCATAAGCGCCGGGGTAATGAAGGTTATTGAGAACTTACCTTAATTCTCCCTAATCGTCCCATTTTGTTGTTGATTAATCAACCTATTGTGATATTAAAAAGGTTTCTTAGAAAATCGCATCTCCATCCTGGCCAGCTTGGCCATCATGGAGTGAATTGAGATAGTTATGAAAGTGTGGATCGATACATTTGTTGAAATGCTGTCAGTCGAAAAGGATTTTTCGCCTCACACCTGTCGAGCCTACCGGAAGGATCTGGAGCAGTTTTCAGCCTATCTCCATGGAAAACTCCAGAGCGAAACAGGTCTGGACGTCCATGAGGTAGATGGCCTTGTGATTCGCTCTTATCTTGGCTTTTTGCACAAGAGACATAAGAAAACGACGATCGCCCGGAAGCTTTCCGCTTTGAGATCCTTTTTCCGATTCCTGGTCAAAAAGGGGTTGATTACGAAAAACCCGGCTGAAACCGTTCTAACGCCTAAGCGTGGGCGCCCTGTGCCGAATTATTTGCCTGTTGATGAAGCGTTTCGTCTCTTGGACGGCGTCCAAGGGAATTCGGTCCTTGCTCTGCGCAACAGGGCGATCCTTGAGACACTCTATTCCACAGGGTTGCGAGTGGGCGAACTGGTGGGGATGGACATACAGGATGTTGACTTTGACAGGGGGATGGTCCGGGTTCTGGGCAAAGGGAACAAGGAGCGCCTCGCCCCTGTGGGAAAGAAAGCGCTACGTTGTATGCGGGTCTATCTGGATAGGAGAAACCGGGGAGAGACAATGTGTGACTCGGACAGCGCGCCCTTGTTTTTGAACAGGCTGGGCGGGCGTTTGAGCTCCCGTTCAGTCGGGCGACTCCTTGACAAGGTAGTCCGGCAACTGGGACTGTTGCGGCCTATCACCCCCCACGGACTCCGCCACACCTTTGCCACCCATATGCTTGATGCCGGGACAGATCTCCGTATGGTGCAAGAGCTGTTAGGCCATGCGAGCTTGTCTACTACTCAAAGATATACCCACGTGAGTATCGACAGGCTGATGGAGGTCTACGACAAGGCACATCCCAGGCGATAGGAAGATAGGAATGCAAAATCAAATAAGTCCACACGGAACAACGATTTTGGCTGTGCGGCGCGGCGGGCACGTGGCTTTGGCGGGTGACGGTCAGGTGACCTTGAAGGATACTATCATAAAGCACCACGCCAAGAAGGTTCGCAGGTTATTTAAGGACAAGATCCTTGTGGGGTTTGCCGGCGCCACGGCCGACGCCCTGAATCTCTTTGAACGCTTTGAGGGAAAACTTGAGCAATTTAATGGAAATCTAACACGCTCGGCTGTGGAACTGGCCAAAGACTGGAGAACTGACAAGTACTTGAGGCGTCTGGAAGCCGTTCTCGTGGCCGCGGATTCTGACCAGTTATTTCTAATATCCGGAAATGGCGACGTGATTGAACCAGACGAAGGAATTCTTGGTATCGGCTCCGGAGGGGCCTACGCTCAAGCCGCTGCGATGGCTCTGATCCGTCACACGGAATTGGATGCAAGATCAATTGCAGGGGCCGCCATGAAGATTGCCGCTTCCATTTGCATTTACACCAATGAAGATATCACGATGGAGCATCTATGAAAAAACTTACGCCACGGGAGATAGTAGCAGCGCTAGACAAGTACATTATAAGCCAGAAGGATGCTAAGCGATCTGTGGCCATTGCCCTCAGGAATCGATGGCGGCGCCGGCAGGTTCCCGAGGACTTGCGTGATGAGATAGCCCCAAAAAACATCATCCTTATCGGTCCCACAGGTGTCGGTAAGACCGAGATTGCAAGACGTTTGGCGCGCTTGGCTGATTCGCCTTTTTTGAAAATTGAGGCCTCCAAGTTTACCGAGGTGGGATATGTGGGTCGCGATGTGGAGTCTATGATTCGCGATCTGACAGAGCTAGCCGTCAATATGGTAAAATCTGACGAGCAAGAAGCGGTCAAGGTAACGGCTCAAGCCATCGCCGAGGAACGAATGCTCGACATCCTTCTCCCGCCGAAAAAGGCCTCCAAGGCCACTGAGGAGATTGAAAGCGAAGAGAAGACGTTGGAGTTGGTCAGGAAAGACGCCACAGAGCCTGTGTCAACCCGCGAAAAAATCCGAAAAATGTTACATGACGGCAAGCTTGACAATCGTTATGTGGATCTTGAAGTGGCTGAACGGGCCATGCCTGTAGTGGAAATATTTTCCAGCGCTGGGCTTGAGGAGATGGATATCAATCTTAAAGACATGCTTGGCGGTATGTTTCCGAAAAAGACAAAAAAACGGAAAGTAAAGGTTCCGGAAGCCATTGAGATTCTCACGCAGGAGGAAGCCCAACGACTGGTGGACATGGACAAGGTAGTCAAGCAGGCAATCACAAAGGTTGAACAGACCGGCATTATCTTTCTTGATGAGATCGACAAGATCACAGGGAGAGAGGGTGGACATGGGCCGGATGTTTCAAGGGAGGGAGTACAGCGCGACCTCCTCCCCATTGTTGAAGGATGCACGGTGACCACCAAGTATGGCATGGTAAAGACAGACCATATTCTTTTCATTGCCTCCGGGGCCTTTCACACGACCAGGCCTTCTGACTTGGTTCCGGAACTGCAGGGTCGCTTTCCCATCAGGGTGGAACTGAAATCTCTGGGCAAAGAAGAATTCGTCAGGATACTGTCCGAGCCGAAGAATGCCCTCGTGCTTCAGTACAGGGCCTTGCTCAAGACCGAGGGGGTAGATTTGGTGTTTGAAAACGATGCCATTTCTGCCATCGCAGAGATCGCCACAGAGGTCAATGCAAGGACCGAAAACATCGGAGCAAGGAGGCTCCATACGGTAATCGAACGGCTTCTGGATGAGATCCTGTTTGATGCGCCGGATGTCGCCGAACAACGGATAGTAATTGATGCCAAGTATGTGTATGAAAAACTGCAAGACATCATGGAGGATGAGGATCTGAGCCGATATATCCTCTAAGCAATGCCGGATGCCCGATGATAGATCACCAATGACTGATGACCGATGACTAGCAATATTGCCGACATACTGATTGAAGCCCTTCCTTACATCCGCCGTTTTTACGGAAAGAGGATCGTCATCAAATACGGCGGCCACGCCATGGTGGACGAGCGTCTTCAGGAGGACTTTGCCCAAGACATCACCCTGATGAAATACATAGGCCTTCATCCAATAGTGGTCCACGGCGGAGGTCCGCAGATCGGATCGGTCTTGGACAAGATGGGGATCAGGTCTCGCTTTGTAGATGGCATGCGCATTACGGATGAACCTACCATGGATGTTGTCGAAATGGTGCTCGGGGGCAAGGTCAATAAGGAGATCGTGGCTCAAATCGGTCAACAGGGGGGCAAGGCTGTTGGCTTAAGCGGCAAGGACGGGGACCTGATTCTTGCCAGGAAGCTCCACCTTGTTCGGTCACAGGTGGAAGAGAAGCCCCCTGAAATCATAGACATCGGCATGGTGGGCGAGGTTGTTAGCGTAAATCCTGAAATCATAGACACCCTGGAGGCGGGCGGCTTTATTCCTGTCATTGCCCCGGTCGGGGCAGGGGAGACGGGAGAGACCTATAACATCAATGCCGACTGGGTAGCCAGCAAGCTTGCCGTGGCCCTCAATGCGATCAGGCTGATCCTGCTCACAGACGTTCCGGGTGTCATGGATGAGCAGGAAGCACTGATGTCCTCTCTGAAGGCCGAGGCAGTGCAAAAGCTCCTTAAGAACGGGGCTGTTTCCGGCGGCATGATCCCGAAGATTCAATGCGCCTTGGAGGCCGTTGAAAAAGGGGTCAAAAGGGTTCACATCATCGATGGTCGCAATCCCCATGCCGTGCTCCTTGAGCTTTTCACAGACAAAGGGATAGGAACAGAGATTCGCGGTTAGTCATTGGTGTTGTGAACAGCAATAAAATCGCTAGGCGATTTTATGTAACGCGGCTCCGCCGCTCTCAGTTGGTTTCATTCGATGTTCAGAAATCGAAAGCTGGCGGATACCAAGTGACCGGTGACAAATGATTGATAACTGGATAGTCCAGCAACTTTCCCTTAATACGCGGCGCAGCCGCGTCCTATAAAATCGCGGAGCGATTTTATGACAAGTGACCAAACCATAAAGAGAGCAGACCGCGCCATTGCAGCTACCTACAGCCGGTTTCCTATTGTGCTCACAGAGGGCAAGGGATGCACGCTTACAGATGCAGAAGGTCGCACCTATACGGACTTTGTCGCCGGCATTGCAGTGTGCAATCTGGGACATGCCCATGAGGGGATTGCCAAGGCCGTGGCAGAGCAGGCGCGTCGTTTAGTGCATGTTTCAAACCTGTACTACACTGAGCCGCAAACCGAGTTGGCCGAATGGCTGGTTGAACATTCCTTTGCCGACAGGGTTTTTTTCTGCAACAGCGGCGCTGAGGCAAACGAAGCAGCCATCAAGCTGGCACGGAAGTATTTCCATGACAGCGGAGCCCGTCACCGGTTCAGGATCATAACCATGGAAGACTCCTTTCATGGTCGAACCATGGTAACTCTTGCGGCCACTGGTCAGGCCAAGATCAAGAAGGGCTTTGAACCCCTTCCGGATGGGTTTGACATTGTCCCCTTTAACGACATTGAGGCTGTCCGGAACGCTGTTTCCAGGGAGACATGTGCGGTCATGCTGGAACCCATCCAGGGGGAAGGTGGGGTCAAGTGCCCTGTCCAGGGGTATCTGGAAGGGCTGCGAGAGTTATGTGACAGAGAAGGCCTGCTCCTCATCTTTGATGAAGTACAAACCGGCATGGGGCGGACCGGAAAGCTCTTCGCCTATGAGCGCTTTGCCCTGACACCCGACATTATGACCCTGGCGAAAGCCTTAGCCAACGGGCTTCCCATGGGGGCAATGCTGGCCAAAGAGGACGTAGCCAAGGCCTTTACTCCGGGGGCTCATGCCTCGACCTTTGGTGGAACGCCCCTGGTTGCCACTGCAGCCATTGAGGTAGCCAAGGCGCTTCTGAATGAAGGTGTCCTTGAAAACTGTCAAAGGGTTGGCCAATATTTCAAGAATCAACTCCTGAGCCTTAAAGCCAGATACGCCTTTATCCGTGAAGTTCGAGGAGAGGGGCTCTTGATTGGCATGGATCTTACCTGCGACGGCATGCCTGTCGTCAAGAGCTGTATGGAACGGGGTTTTCTGATTAACTGCGCCCAGGGACATGTCTTGCGATTCATCCCGCCGCTGATCATTCAGGAAAAAGATATTGACGCGCTAATCGCGTGCCTGGATTCGGTATTTCAGCGTCTCTCCGATCAGCCCAAGGAACAAGAATGAAAAAGGACCTCTTAACTCTAAGAGATCTGAGCGCCAGTGATTTTGAGGCGTTGTTTGTGCGGTCTTTTGAACTGAAAGGACGGCACGGTAAAGGAGTCCCGGATCGACCGCTTCAGGGCAAGACCCTTGGGCTCATCTTCGACAAGGCATCGACTCGAACCCGGGTCTCCTTTGAGGCGGCCATGATTCAGCTGGGTGGGACCTCCTTGTTTTTGAGTGCCAGGGATACCCAACTGATTCGAAACGAGCCTATTGCAGACACGGCCCGTGTTCTCTCCAGGTATCTTGATGGCCTGGTGGTTCGAACCTATTCCCAGGATTTGCTTCAAGAATTGGCAGCCAGGGCCTCTATCCCTGTGATCAACGCACTAACCGATCTTTACCATCCATGCCAGATATTGAGTGACCTTATGACAATATTGGAAAAAAAGGGCAGTCTGGAGGGGCTCAAGATTGTCTGGGTAGGAGACGGTAACAATGTGGCCCATTCCTGGTTGAACGCATCAGCCATCCTGGGTACTGACCTGGTTCTTGCGTGCCCGGAAGGTTACCATCCCAAGGAGGAAGTCTTAGGGCCTGCGAAGAAGGACGCGAATGGCCGTATAGTCGTCCTTTCTGATCCTGAACAGGCCGTTCGTGATGCGGACGTGATCTATACGGATGTCTGGGCCAGTATGGGCCAGGAAAGCGAATCAGCCAATCGGAAAAAAGCCTTTAAGCCCTATCAGGTGGACCAGGCCCTGGTGGCCCTGGCCAAGAAAGATGTCATGGTCATGCACTGTCTGCCTGCTCACAGGGGTGAGGAGATTACCGCCGACGTACTGGAAGGGCCTCATTCGGTTGTGTGGAATCAAGCAGAAAACAAGCTCCACATGCACAAAGCAATTCTGGAAATGTTTATTAGTCATTAGTCGGAGGACTGTCTTGTCACAAGAAATCAAGAAGATCATCCTGGCCTACTCAGGAGGTCTTGACACTTCGGTTATCCTGAAGTGGCTCATCGAGACTTACAAGTGCCCAGTGGTTGCATTTGCAGCTGATATTGGTCAGGGAGAGGAACTGGATAACCTTGAGGCAAAAGCCCTGAGGACCGGCGCGGAAAAGATTGTTATCGAGGATTTGAAAGAGACCTTTGTTCGGGACTATGTGTTCCCGGCTTTTCGTGCCAATGCCATATATGAGGGGAGCTATCTCCTGGGGACTTCCCTTGCACGCCCTCTCATTGCAAAACGGCAGATCGAGATTGCCCGGCTGGAGGGTGGCGATGCAGTGAGCCATGGCGCAACTGGAAAGGGCAACGATCAGGTGCGATTTGAATTGACCTACCAAGCCCTGGCCCCTGATGTGAAGATCATTGCGCCCTGGCGGGTCTGGTCGTTGAATTCCCGGCAGTCTCTCATGGAATATGCCAAGGCCCATGGGATTCCGATTCCAACAAGCCCCAGGAAACCGTATAGCACGGATCGTAACTTGCTCCATATCAGCTATGAGGGGGGCATCCTTGAAGATCCCTGGCAAGGACCGCCGGATGATATGTTTTCCCTTTCTGTGTCCCCTCAGGAGGCCCCTGACAGACCAGAGGTCATTGAAATATCATTTGAACGGGGTGACCCTGTAGCCATCAATGGCGACGAGCTTTCCCCTGCCGAGCTACTTGCAAGGCTGAATGTTTTTGGGGGTAGAAACGGCATAGGCCGGGTCGACCTTGTTGAAAACCGGTTCGTGGGAATAAAGTCTCGAGGGGTATATGAGACACCGGGAGGCACGATCCTGAGAGTGGCTCACATGGCCGTTGAGTCCATCACCATGGACCGCGAAGTCATGCATCTTCGCGATTCCTTGATTCCCAAGTACGCTGAACTTGTCTATAATGGATTCTGGTTTTCACCTGAGATGAAGGTGTTGCAGGCAATGATTGATGAGACACAAGAGACGGTGTCAGGAACGGCCCGACTGGAGATTTACAAGGGAAACTGCCGTGTCCTGGGCCGCAAATCCGACACGTCCATATATAGGAGCGATTTTGCTACGTTTGAATCAGATCAGGTTTACCGTCAGCAAGACGCGGAAGGCTTCATCCGCCTCAATGCCCTGAGGCTGCGCATTCAGGCTATGATGAAGCAAAAATAAAATCGCTGCGCGATTTTGTCATGAGGTGCATTGTGCCTGATAAACCCTGGAATGGAAGTTTTACTGAAAGAACAGACCGCAGTGTGGAGGCTTTCACTTCTTCCATTGCTTTTGACAGGCGCCTCTACGCCTACGACATAAAGGGCAGTATTGCCCATTGCAGAATGCTTGCCAAGCAGTCAATCATCTCCGAGGATGAGGCTTCAGAAATTGTTGAAGGCCTTGGCAGGATAGCTCGCGACTTGGAACGCGGCAACTTTCAGTTCGATGACGCCCTGGAAGATATTCATATGAATATTGAGGGCCGTCTGATCGCTGAAGTCGGCAAGGCGGCGCAAAAGCTCCATACGGCAAGGAGCCGAAACGATCAGGTTGTTTTGGACGTTCGGATGTACCTGCGGGACGAGGTGAACAACATACTCAAAAGACTGACCGCCTTCAGGAGCAGTCTGGTAAAATTGGCTGACGAGCACATTGGTGTCATCATGCCTGGATATACCCACCTCCGGCGTGCCCAACCAGTGCTCTTTTCCCATTACCTGATGGCTTACTACGAGATGTTTTCAAGGGATAGGGCCAGATTCAAGGGGGTGCTTGAGCGGATCAACGTAATGCCATTGGGCAGTGCGGCGCTTGCCGGCACGACGTATCCTATCGACATGGCGTACACTGCCAAGCTGCTTGATTTCCCGGAGATTTCGGCCAACAGCCTTGATGCTGTCAGCAGCCGGGATTTTGTTATTGAGTTCCTGGCTGCAGCCAGCATCTGCATGGTTCATTTGAGCCGTCTTTCAGAAGAATTGATTCTATGGGCCTCAAGCGAGTTCGGCTTTGTGGAAATACCCGATTCCTTTGCCACGGGAAGCAGCATCATGCCCCAGAAGAAAAACCCGGATGTGCCGGAATTGGTCAGGGCCAAGACAGGACGTGTATTTGGGGACTTGATGGCCTTGCTCACTGTAATGAAGGGGCTCCCCCTCACCTACAATCGCGACATGCAAGAAGACAAGGAACCCCTCTTTGATGCAGTCGATACCGTAAAAGCGTGTCTTGAGGTATACGAAAAGCTCGTCCCAAGTTTGAAAGTGCACCGGACGGCCATGGAAAAGGCGGTTTTAAAGGGCTTCCTAAATGCCACGGACATGGCCGACTACCTGGTGACCAAGGGCATGGCATTCCGAGAGGCTCACCGTTGCACCGGAGAGGTTGTCCGATATGCTACTGGGCAAACCAAAGAGCTCCACGAACTTTCGTTGAATGAGCTTGACAAGTTCTCCAAGCTCTTTTCAGAAGATATCTTTGAGCTTCTGACACCACAACAGATGGTAAACAGGCGGCTTTCTGCAGGCGGTACAGCCACAGAGAACGTGGTTCGAGCCATCCAGAAGGCAAAGGAAGTAACGGCCCGCGAAGCAGACAAGGGGCAATAACATGGGAAGAGTGAAAGGCCGTCAAGACAGACTCCTTCTGCTCGTAGCCCTGGCATCTTTGCTTCTTCATCCGGGGTGCGGAAGGAAAGGGCCGCCTGTTGCCCCACAGGCTGTCGTGCCCCCGGCAGTCAAGGACTTGAAGGCAGAGATTGTCGGAGATGAGGTGCTGCTGTCATGGTCCATCCCGACAAAGGGCGACACCATTTTTAAAGGCATTGATGGTTTCAGGGTCTTCAGGCATAAAGCGCATAACTCGGTGGCTCCATGCCCCGGGTGCCCCATCCCTTTTGGTGATGAATTCCTTGATGTGCAACTCAAGCATCCTGAGGCGGATCAGGTAGAAGGAAATCGCGTTATCTGGCATGATAGGATTGAGCCTGAGTATAGATATGCATATAAGGTTTTATCTTATCACAAGAGCGGAGGCGTGAGTGACGATTCCAACATCGTTTTTTGGCCCATGCCCGACTCGCAAACGACAACGGATATAGAATCACGGAGCCCTTATGCACCACTTCAACTATCAGAATAATAAGATGTATTGTGAGGATGTCTCCATTTCTGAGATTGCCCGGGAGGTGGGAACGCCCTTTTACCTCTACAGTCATGCAACGCTCCGGCACCACTTCCTTACCTTTCAAAAGGCCTTTGAAGCCGTCAATCACCTGATCTGCTTTTCGGCCAAATCCAATTCAAATATCGCCGTGTTGAAACTCTTTGCAAAACTCGGTGGCGGCCTGGACATTGTGTCGGGAGGCGAGTTGTTCCGCGGACTCACAGCAGGTGTTCCGCCAGGCAAGATCGTCTTTTCAGGGGTGGGAAAGCGTGAGGACGAAATCGTGTACGCTCTGGAATCGAATATCCTCATGTTCAATGTGGAATCATTCCAGGAACTCGAACTCATAGATCAGTGCGCTGCTCGCCTGAACAAAAAAGCGCCAATAGCGCTGCGTGTCAATCCGGATGTTGACCCCAGGACACATGCATACATTTCCACCGGGTTAAAAGAGAACAAGTTCGGGCTAAACGTTGAAGCCGTGGTAGAAACCTACAGTGCAGCCAACGCCTGCTCTCACGTGAAAGTGATGGGGATCAGTTGCCATATCGGTTCCCAGCTCACAGAGGTCTCTCCCTTTGTGGATGCCTTGGGCCGGATCAAGGATCTTATCGCCACGTTGGAGACTTCCGGCATCTCCATCTCCTATCTCAACTTGGGCGGCGGCCTTGGAATCACTTATGACCAGGAATCCCCTCCGCATCCCAGTGAATACGGGAAGGCAATCCTGGAGACGTTGGGCCAAGCCCCCGTTACGCTAATCCTTGAACCTGGTCGTGTTATTGTAGGCAATGCGGGAATACTGGTAACTCGAGTCCTTTATACGAAAAGCGGTGAAGACAAGTTCTTTGTGATCGTGGATTCGGCCATGAACGACCTTGTGCGACCATCCCTTTACGGCGCTTACCACGCCGTTGAACCTGTAGTGAGAGATCGCAAGGAAACCATAGAAGCAGATGTGGTAGGCCCCATCTGTGAGAGCGGCGATTTTATTGCCAGGGATCGGCGGATTCCTCTTGTCCAGTCAGGCGATCTCCTGGCAGTCATGAGCGCAGGCGCTTATGGTTTTACCATGTCTTCCAATTACAATTCCAGGCCGAGGGTTCCGGAGATTATGGTCAAGGAAGATCGGTTCTTTGTGGTCAGGGCACGGGAGTCTTACGAAGACCTGATTGCAGGAGAGTCAATACCGCCTTTTTTGTGACCAGTAATGACAGAAGTCGATCTAATGAAGTTATGACTATGGCACAGACACATATCCCCTTCTACAAAATGAGCGGCAGCGGAAACGATTTTATCGTTGTTGACAACCGCACCGGGGTCGTGGAGGAAAAGGATCTTAACCAATGGATTGCATCAGTATGCCGCAGGAAACACTCAGTGGGGGCTGACGGGTTCATTCTGATTGAGACTTCTGAGCAGGTCGATTTCAAGTGGCGCTTTTTCAACGCAGATGGGGGAGAAGTTGAGATGTGCGGCAACGGAGGCCGCTGTGCGGCAAGGCTTGCCCATCTAAAGGGAATTGCAGGGCCCAACCTCAGCTTTGAAACCAAGGCAGGCGTAATCCGGGCCGAGGTGACAGACAAAAGGGTCAAGCTGGAGATGCCGGAACCCTCAAGAGCGAAGCTCGATTATCCCCTGGAGGTTAAAGGAAAAATCTTCACCGTAAGCAGTATCACCGTGGGTGTGCCACATGTGGTGATCTGGCCAAAGGATGTGGAGAAGGCGCCCGTTTTTGAAGCAGGCAGCGCTATCAGGCACCATGAGCGTTATGCCCCGGCCGGAACAAACGTGAACTTTGTTCAGCCTTTAGAAAACGGCTCCTTTGCCATTCGCACCTATGAACGGGGTGTGGAGAATGAAACCCTTGCCTGCGGGACTGGTTCGGTTGCTGCCGCCCTCGTTGCCTCTGCCAAGGGGATGACTGGTTCGCCTGTGGCCATTCAGACCAGGGGCGGGGAGCTTTTGAAGATCTATTTTGAGAAACACGGCAATGATTATCACAACGTCTTTCTCGAGGGTGATGCAATAGTCGTTTATGAAGGTAAGCTTTGGAATGAGGCCGCATAGTCACTGGTCATTAGTTCCGAATTGTTTGTACCAATGACCGACAACGGAGGAATTAATTGAAGATCGCGAAATCTGAAAGACTGAAACGCCTTCCCCCTTACCTTTTCAAAGAGCTTGATCGGCAGAAGGAAGAGGTCCGTGCCAAGGGCGTAGACATTATTGACCTTGGTGTGGGTGATCCTGATCTTCCCACGCCCCCCCACATTATTGAGGCACTGAAACAGGCGGCTGAGGATCCTGCCAACCACCAGTACCCGTCTTATTCGGGGATGGATGACTTCAACGCTGCAGTGGCAAGGTGGTACAAGGGCAGATTCAACGTCGATCTGGATGTCGGCAGTCAGGTCGTAACTCTGATTGGATCAAAGGAGGGGATTGCCCATATACCATTGGCCTTCATAAACTCCGGTGATATTGCTCTTGTTCCCAGCCCCGCCTATCCGGTTTACCATATTGGCACCCAGTTCGCAGACGGCAAACCGTACCCTATGGATCTTTTAAAGGAAAACGACTTTTTGCCCGATCTTAAAGCCATCCCGGCGGAAGTGGCGGAAAAGGCAAAGATGATGTTCATAAACTATCCGAATAACCCCACTGCCGCAGTTGCTACCAGGGATTTTTTTGAGTCTGTAGTTGCCTTTGCCGAGGAGTACAATATCATCGTATGCCACGATGCAGCCTATTCGGAGATGTCCTATGACGGCTTTAAGCCCATGAGTTTTCTTGAAATGGAAGGGGCCAGGTCCGTTGGGATCGAATTTCATTCCCTTTCCAAGACTTACAACATGACCGGATGGCGCATTGGATTTGCCGTTGGCTGTGCAGAAGTCATCAACGGTTTGGGCCAGGTCAAGAGCAATATCGATTCTGGTGCGTTTCAGGCCGTTCAGATTGCAGGGATTGCGGCGCTTGAGGGAGACCAGACTTGCATTGAGGAGATGAAGAAGATCTATCAAGAGCGTCGGGATATCCTGGTGGAAGGGTTGAATTCAATGGGGTTCTATGTGGAAAAGCCGCGGGCAACCTTCTACGTTTGGATGGAAGTTCCGGACGGATATACTTCAACGCGATTGAGCAGCCGTCTCTTGACAGAGGCCGGTATCGTGAGCACACCGGGAAACGGTTTTGGCGCAGCAGGCGAAGGTTACATCCGGATGGCCCTCACGGTGAACTGCGACCGAACGCGTGAAGCAGTCGAAAGGATTCGGGCCGTCGCACTGTAGTTACTGAGTGGTATACTGCGCACGGGCATAAATGGCGATTTTTTTCAACTACGCTCTTAGTTACGGGCATGTCCGAGTATTGGAGTACTGGAGTGATGGAGTACTGGAAACACCCATCAATACCCCATGACTCCATTGACATCAGGACTTTAGGTAATGCCAGACGATAGCTTTCACGCAGTCTACATAGGTGTGGGATCCAATGTCGGCAAAAGGGAGGAGAATTGCCGCAAGGCGATTTCATCTGTTGCTGCCTGCAGGGGTTGTCTGTTAGACTGTGAATCGCGGTTGTATGAGACTGAACCAGTAGGGTTAAACGAACAAGCCTGGTTTATCAATGGCGTGGTTCGGATTCGCACTAGTCTTCAACCCAATGCCCTGCTCATACAACTTCAGGACATTGAACAAGCCATGGGACGGAGGCCCGGAGGCCCAAGATTCGGACCCAGGGTCCTGGATTTGGATATCCTCTTTTTTGACGATCAGATCGTGCAAACAACCCAACTGCAGATTCCGCACCCAAGGTTGCATAAACGACGATTTGTGCTAAAACCTCTTTGTGACATTTCGCCTGAACTGGTACACCCCGCGCTGGGGCAAACCATGCAATCCCTGCTGTCCAACTTGGAGAATGGCGGAAAGAAGGTCATCTTGTTCCAATGAGATTCCTGTTTCTTTGTCTTTTGATTTACCTGGGTTACCGGGTATTGAAGTCATTGTTCCTTCCGGGTCAATCTCCCCCTGAGCCCGAAAGGCATGACGAAGTGGCCCCGGTGGATGACGTCATGGTAAAAGACCCTTTTTGCGAAACCTACTTCCCCAAAAGGAGTGGGATCAAAGAGATCATAAACGGAGAGACCTACTATTTTTGCAGCACCGCATGCAGAGACAACTATCTGGAACGGATCAAAAAGGCTTCGGAATGATTTTTGTCGAGAAATTCCTTTTTTGACAGACACATGGCCTATCGAAGAGAGGATTCGGGTGTTCGGCGGTGGATCTGGGCCCACTTGCTCATACTCCTGGTGGCCCCTATGCCGGTGCATGCAGACATCTACCGCTATGTGGACGAGGAAGGAACCATCCACTTTTCTAACGTCCCAACTAGTGCAAAATATGAGGTCTATATTCGGGAAACCCCTCGTGGACGGGTTTTTTATCGGTCTGACCGTTATGATCCTTACATCACAGAAGCTGCCCGCAAATACGGTGTGCCCTTTTCTTTGGTGAAGGCAATTATCAAAGCGGAGTCCGATTTTGATCCCTACGCCGTTTCCAGCTCCGGCGCCCGCGGATTGATGCAGATCATGCCCGAAACCGCAAAAGATCTGGGGGTGACGGATTTCTTTAATCCGAGAGAGAACATCCTCGGCGGGGTGCGCTATTTGAAGGAGCTTTTGACCCGCTTTCAGGGGAGTATCCCTCTGGCCCTTGCAGCCTACAACGCGGGACCAAACAGGGTGGACCCCCTTAAGGAAGTTCCTCCCATCAAGGAGACCGAAGGTTTTGTGCGCAAGGTGATGCAATATTTCAATGGCTACTGATCTTATCCATGGAAGGTGTTATGAAGCCCCTTGAAATGCTGTCTGCGAAGTTTTGGACTTCCCCCAACCACCTGACCCTCTTCAGAATTGCCAGCATACCTCTGCTCATTGTCTTGCTTTTGTTTGCCAACAAGGTGTGCGCATTTCTGGCTGCCATCGTCTTTTCTGCAGCGTCCGTGACCGATCTCCTTGACGGATTGCTGGCCCGGCAGCGTGGTCTTGAGTCAACACTGGGTAAGTTCTTGGATCCTCTGGCGGACAAGCTGCTGATTTCGGCCGCCCTGATCATGCTTGTCCCTCACGGCCGGGCGCCTGCCTGGATGGTGTGCGTGATTATCGGAAGAGAAATCGCGGTGACAGGAATTCGCGCCATCTTGTCCGAAAAGGGAATCGTGATGGGGGCTGGAGAACTCGGCAAATACAAGACAGGCTTTCAGATCGCGGCCATTATACCTCTCTTGTTTCATTACTCTTATTTCAATATCGATTTTCATGCCGTGGGGTCTCTATTTCTGTGGATAGCCCTGATATTGACCGTGTGGTCAGGAACAAGGTATTTCCTAAGGTTTCAAAAGGCTATTCGCGAATAGGGAAAGTTTTTATTGACAACACCAGAAAAAAAAATCTAAACTTTCTCAAAAAAGCGGGAATAACTCAGTGGTAGAGTGCAACCTTGCCAAGGTTGAAGTCGCGGGTTCAAATCCCGTTTCCCGCTCCATTTTTTTCATCTTCGTAAAATGCCCGTGCGAATAACGGCGGGCCTATGGCGCTGCAACTCCTCCAAAAAAGGTGGGCCTGCACGCCGTAGCTTCAGCGAAGGCGTGGCGGCATAGCCAAGTGGTAAGGCAGCGGTCTGCAAAACCGTTATACACCGGTTCAAATCCGGTTGCCGCCTCCAAGTAAAACAAAGGGCTTGCAAGGAAATCAATAACTTGCAAGCCCTTTTTCTTTTTTGTCAAACATCACAGAATGTCACAGAAAGTACTCAAAATCACCCTTTTCATTGTGTTTCTGGAGGTCTGCAGGATGGAGAAAAGGCCCGGAAAATTCAAATCTCTCGGTTACCTGTTTTTGAGAAAGAGATGGTTGAGATGCTTTTTGCGGAAGGCGGTCTCTCTTTTTCTGTTTCTGCCTTCTCTTGGACATTCAGCTCTTTTCTTATTTGGTCAAAAGCCGCCTTGATGTCCTGGCCGGTGACGTTCCAATCAGATGCCATGGCGCGAGCGTCGGCCTCTTGGGTGCTGGCAGATTCATTATGAACCACCAGGGGTTTTCCAGGATCTAAAACAGAGGCCATTCCGCTTAGTTGACATTTTTACTCATTAATGACGAAATATACCTTTCGTGATCATGACTTCTTTTATTTCTTACGACTTTGACGTTTCCCTTACAGGGGGATTTACGGTGTTGACACCAGGCAGTTCATGAATTAGAGATGTTAAACTGGCTCGTACGATCTGACTTCCAAGAACCTGATTGATAAGACGCCGAAATGAAATATCCTGGAGGAACAATGAGTCAGGAAAAAGAATACGAGACATCCCTGAAAGGACACTTCCTGATTGCCATGCCCAGCCTGCTGGATCCGAATTTTTTCCAAAGCGTGACTTATGTGGGCGAGCACACTCCAGGGGGGGCCATGGGTCTGGTCATCAACCGTGTCCATCCGGAACTGATCACGGAAGCCGTATTCAAGGAACTGAACCTGAAATCCGTGCCCGAGATAAGTTCCCTTCCTCTTCACCTGGGGGGCCCTGTGCATACGGAACAGATTTTCATATTGCATGGTCCTCCCTTTGGCTGGGAAGCCTGCCGTCCGGTTACCCCTTCCATTGCTTTGAGTAATTCCAGAGATCTCGTGGAAGTGCTTGCTCAAGGAAAAGGACCCGAATCTTTCATACTTGCCATCGGGTGTGCGGGTTGGGGGCCAGGCCAGTTGGAATCCGAGATCATGGCCAATTCCTGGCTGACCTGTCCCGCCAATGAAACTATTCTCTTTGAAACCCCTGTTGAGCAGCGGTGGGAGCAGGCTGCCAGGCTCTTGGGTATCGATCCGGCTCGGCTTGCCGATGTTGCAGGCCATGCATGACCAGGAGGGCCCGGCTACGGAACCCCCCGAGGCAGAGCCATCTCACTCTTTCAGCCGTCGTAGCCAAGGCTACTTCCCGGCCTTCGTAGCCGTTGCCACTTCGGCGGAGTAGGCTGGCGAAGTCGGCGACTTGGCCCAAAGGACCAGGTTTTACATGTGAAACAAAAAGGGAGATGACCAATGTCGAATTTCGCTCAAAACCACACCAAAGTTACGGCTTTCTATCTCCTCGCCAAGTCCAACCCCACCCTAAAATCAGAACTTCGCCATCATTCCAAGTGGAAAAAAGCCGTACTTGTTGTCCCCCTGCTGGCATCCGAATATACGGATACGGCAAATCGCCCTGTTTTTGACAACATCCTCAAACAACTCCACTCTGCCTCGTACCTTTCTCGAATCATTTTTGGTCTCGATCAAGCCGAGACGGAAGACGTGCACGAACTGGCCCGCCTCCTTAATCGTTATGAGTTGAAAAATTGCCTCATCCAGTACAACGATGGCCCTGGTTTTTCAGGTATTTATGACCAGTTGTCTGAGGCAGGCTTCGGCCTTGATGTGCGAGGCAAGGGCAGGAACATGTTCCTTTCCTTCGGCATAGCCATTGCCTTGGGAGCTCAGAGTGTGGGACTCATTGATGCCGACATCCGTACTCTCCGAAGAGATCAACTGGACCGGCTTTTTTATCCGGTTCAGGTGCTGAATTATCAGTTTTCCAAAGCGTTTTACGCCCGGATAAAGGGCAACCGGATGTATGGTCGGGTCAAAAGGCTGTTGCTTGACCCCTTGCTCATTGCCCTGAAACGCAAATTCACGGATACCAATGAGGCAAAGATCCTGCGCCTGGTCGATTTCCTCCTGAATTTCAACTATCAGCTTTCAGGTGAAGTTGTCTTTGATACCAGTCTCCTGAAACGGATGCATTTCGCAATGAATTGGGGGGTGGAGATCTTTACGCTCATTGAAGTCTATCGAAAGGCTACCAATATCGCTCAAGTGGAGATCTCTCATGAACCCTTCGATCATAAACACCAACCACTATCTGAAAGAGATCGAGAAAAAGGGCTTCATAGGATGGTAATAGATATTGTGACGACACTTCTGAGTGCCCTGGTTATTGAAGAGGGGTTGGAGATCTCAGATCATTTTATTCGAGATCTGACCGTGACGTATCTGGATGTGGCAGACAGCCTCATCAAAATGTACGCGGATAACGCGGCCTTTTCGGGTCTGCATTATGAAACCAACCTGGAAGAGGCAATGGTTCACGGGGTGGTCAAAGACGCCATCCTTTATGCCGGTGATCTGCTCATTTCGCCATATCGGCTGGTGGACCGATTCAGCACTTTTGTGGGAAGCCACGAAGCATTCGAACCCTTCCTGGCTACAGGTTTACTGCAGGCCATTGCGGCCACAGCTCAAAAGAGCAGAGAGCAGCTTTTCGAAACCCCTCAAACCGTTTCATGGGAGCGGGTTCAGCGGAAAATACCCAACATTCTTTATAACATAATTGATGTAGTGGAGAAGGAAAAGAGGCTATATCTCTAGATAGTCATGTCTCCAGGCTGAGAGATCTTGCGTGAATCTCGTCTTTTTTCCCGCATTTCCTCTACTTGAACTGCCATCACATACCGATGGATTGCATTGACTAAATCATCACTTAACCCTACGAAACGACAATGGCAAACGCCTTGCCGGTCGATCTTGATGACTTCCGTCTTTGCAGTTATGGTTACGTTTTTCCCCGGCAAATCAAGAGTAATTAACTGGGAGTCTCCTGCCGCAAAATTGTCATTGCAAAACGATAGCCCACCGGCACTGATATCCTTTACAAAGAGCGTCTTTCCCTTAAACTCTATTCGTATGGGTTCTGTGGAAAGCGGGCGGACCCGGTATGAGGATCGCTGATCAATTGAGTCGGAAGAAATTGTCCCCGTATTATTCTGGCTTCTTTTCCAAGACAAACTCCACCCTCCTGTTGCGCGCTCTGTTGCTCTCCGTGTTGTTTGGTACCAGTGGAAGCAATGATCCGTATCCTGTTCCCGTCAGTCTGTGAGGGTCTATACCTCCATCAATTAGATAGCGAAGCACTGTTGTTGCTCGAACCGCAGATAGCTCCCAGTTCGAAGGAAATTGCGCCGTTGAAATAGAAATATTATCGGAATGACCTTCGATACGGACATTGTATTCCGGATAACGCCTTGATATTTCCACAATATCGTCCAGCATGGGGGCTGCTTCCGGGTTGAGGATTGCCATACCGGATTCAAAAAGGACCTTGCCTGTGACGCGGATAATAACCTTTGATCCATCTATGGAGACAACGATGTGATCACTCAGTTTGCTTTTGTGAACAAAATGCTGCACATCCCTGTAAATATCCCTCGACGTCAGCCCAATCAAATCTTCCAGGACAATCTTCTTCTCCGATGGGCCGGCCCCTGAACTCGGTTCAGCAAAACCGATAGCCCCAGGGGGAGAGTCAACAACCAGTTCCAGAAGACCCACTGGGGGGGCTTTTTCTCCGAGGCTTATTTGAATTGCAGACAGGACTTGTTTGAATTTCTCAAGATTCATAGTCGATATGGAAAACAAAAGGACAAAAAAGCAAAGAAGGAGAGTCATCAAATCCGCATAGGTGACCAGCCACCCTGCCGTGGATTCCTCTTCCATTATTTCAGAAAGGGCTTGACTGGCTTTATCCATCTTCCTTTTGCGTTGTTCGTTTCATGGGCCTGCGAATTCTGGCAGCTACGTAAGATGAGAGCTTCTCATATACCAACATCGGATTATTATCTTCCAGAATCGATATGCCTCCTTCAATAATGATCTCCATGTTGATAAGCTCCAAGAGCGTTCTGGACTTTAGTTTTCCCGCAACGGGCAGAAAAAACAACGTGGAGAGAAGCGAGCCATAAAAGGTTGTCAAAAGGGCTATGGCCATGGCCGGCCCGATGGAACTCGGCTCCTGCAATCTGCTGAGCATCTGGATCAGGCCTATCAGTGTCCCCAGCATGCCAAAAGCAGGGGCATAAAGACTCATTTTCTTGAAAACGTCCTGAACCATGAAGTGCCTCGCCTTCATCGCGTCCATTTCGATTGCCATTGTCTTGCGGAAGAGCTCTTCCTCAGAACCATCAGCAATCAGATTGCACACTTTTTTCAGAAAAACTGAATGTGTCTTTACGCCGCCCAACTTGACAATCCCTTCTCTGCGGGTGACATAACAAAGTGAAATCATGGTTGATATCATATCATTCGGATCTCGTTTCTTTTCTGAAAACACAAAAAAAGCGGCTTTGAAAGCAGACAATACGTCCCTTAACTGGAAAGTCAAAAAGGTTGCAGCTATTGTCCCGCCGAACACAACCATGAATCCGGGCAGATTAAAGAAATTATGAACACTGCCGCCGATCAATATGGCGGAGATGACCAGCACAACGCCTGAAATAACCCCGATCAGAGATGCAATGTCCATGGACGAACCTCTACCTTTCGACTGAAGACTATCCGAGTGCTCCTTGCAGGAATCATGCCTGGCAATTGCACTGAGACATATTTGGTCTTGCGGAAAACCAGAGGAGGGCCAGAGCGGATTGTTATCACAAAGACTTCCGCCCCTTTTGTGATCGTCTCTATCTTGAACACGATTTTCTCCTGAACTCATTCATCGGAGCAAGGTCGTAATACGAGATGTGCGGAAGTTTGATTTCTGAAGAGATATCCCTGAGCCAAGAACCCCGGGGCTGGAAAAAACGACCATTGACCAAGAGCAGGTCAGAGGCTTCCCCCTTAAGGGCCTTGACCGTCTCTTGTGGAGACATTACCCATTTTACGTGAGGGTAACCTTCGCCACGCAGGATGGTTCTCAGGGCGCTGGCTCGAGCGCGGTCAGGTTCAAGGAGGAGGACTTTGCTTTGGCTAGGGGCCCTTTCTTCCAGAGAGATCTTTTCTTTGGCTTTCTGCTGGTCGGCAAGAATGGTAAAGTCCTGCGGAACCTCCAGCTCGGGAGTCGGCGCGTAGGCCTTGCCCTTGTAGTGAACTTCTATGGCCTCCTCAATCTCGGCTGTCGAAGCCACCGTAAATTCGAGCCGGATGGGGGCCTGCAAAATGCTTCGAAGCTGCCCGACTATCTCACCATCCTCCGGATTACCCATAGCGATGGTGAGGAGGTTCTCTTCAGGGTTATGGAATACAGGGAAGACCTTCCAGCGCTCGGCAAACTTGAGAGGGACTATTTCTTTGGCAGAATCCGGAGGCGGTTCTGTCATGAGGGGACGGAAAGGCTTTTTGTAGATCTTGCCAAGGCGCTCTCCCAGCCAAGTATGGTCAACGAGATCGAGAAAAAGGAGCGCCTCCTCCACGGATATCTTCCGCGTCAAAGCGTAGTCTTCAATTTCTCTTACGCCGCAAGCGGCGGGGAATTTAACCCTGAGTGAATTAAAGACGTCGCAACTCCTTCTAATTTGGGGAAACTCGAAAGACTTTGACGTTTCCCTGGATCATTAGGTGTTGCGGGTTACAAGCCAGCATGTTACAGACTTAAATGCGCAACTAACTCATCAGTAACCAGGGACCAAGAATTCAAGGGAGACATTATGTCGTCAAGCACGGGCGTGGTCCGCCATGACATTTACAAACAGCACCTTGCCGGTTATCCCCATGTTGAAAGCCCACAGCGTCTGGAAGTGATTTATGACATGCTGGATGAGGCAGAGATGGCTGGAAAATTCGTTGCAATCTCGCCCCGTGCAGCCACCCGCGAGGAGCTTGCCTGGGTCCACAGCGAGTCTTACATCCAAAGGGTCGCCGCCACAGACGGAAAGCCCCATTCGTCTCTGGACCCTGATACCCAAACAACCCCCCTGTCCTTTCAGGCGGCTGAACTGGCAGTTGGCGGTCTGCTCTGCCTCGTTGACAAGATCTTTGACGGCACTGTAAGAAACGGTTTTGCCCTGGTAAGACCCCCGGGACATCATGCAGAACGTGACCGCGCTATGGGCTTTTGCCTCTTTAACAATGTGGCCTGCGGCGCCCTCTATGCCATGAACACCCATTCGGTTAAGAGAGTACTCATCGTGGACTGGGACTTGCATCATGGTAACGCCACTCAAAACAGCTTTTATGAACAACCCGCTGTCCTTTACTTTTCCACACACCAGTTCCCTTACTATCCGGGAAGCGGCGATCTCGCGGAAGTGGGACAGAGCAAGGGCAAGGGCTATACCGTCAATGTCCCGTTACGGCCGGGCCACGGAGATACGGATTTTTTCCAAATCTTCAAACAGATCCTCACTCCTGTTGCAAGCGCATTCCAACCTGAGTTTATCCTGGTGTCTGCTGGGTTTGACACCTATGTGGATGATCCCCTGGGGGGGATGAAGGTCACACCAAAGGGTTATGCTGCCCTTACTCGTGTTATCATGGAGATTGCCCAAACATATTGCTCTGGCCGGCTGGCCATGACTCTCGAGGGAGGCTATCACCTGGAAGGACTTCGAGAATCAGTCAAGGCGGTACTTAAGGAACTTGCCAGGGAAAGCATACTGACCAAGGACGATTTGGAGTCCCTTGAACAAGGGACAATACCCTCCATTGTAAAAGACGTGATAGAGGTGCAGAGGACGTATTGGCCTTTGAGCTTTCAGCTTTGAGCCTGTGAGGCTTTCACCCTTCAACTTTGAGCTTTGAGCTCCTGCACAGGCTTCTGACCTTTTCGGGTATGCTTACCACCCCGCCCGGGAGAAAAATCACAATGATCAATACAATGGCGCCGTACACCATGACCTCGGCTTCTTCAAAATAGTGAAGCCATTCATAGCTGAGAAAGGTGATCAGCACGGCGCCCAGGATGGCCCCCCAAAGACTGTAGATGCCCCCCAGGATGATCATAATAAGAAGTTTGATGGAGACAAAGAGATCAAAGCTCGCAGGGTTGATAAAGTTCAAATAATGGGCATACAGGCTGCCTGCAACCGAGGCCACCACGGCAGACAGCACAAAAACATAGATCTTGTATTTTGCAACGTTCACCCCAACGGCGCTGGCTGCCAACTCGCTGCCGTGTATTGACCGCAGGCCCCTGCCCACCCTTGATTGGATAATGTTAAGACAAAGCAACAGCACCATGAGAACCACGCTCCAGACAAAGAAATAGTATTTCACGACCGAATCGAGAGCATACCCCATAATGCTAATGCCCGGAATGAAAGCCAGCCCGTCAGGACCTCCTGTAAACGCTATGGACTCATTGAAGATGACCGTGATAATTATGCAAAAAGCCAGGGTAGCCATGGCAAGGTAGTGCCCTCTCAGCCTCAAAGATGGGGCGCCAATTATGAAAGCAACACCCCCGGAGACCACCATGCCAAGGAGGATGCAAAACCATGGGTTCACGCCATACCTTGCCGTTATGACACCTGAAACGTAGGCCCCCAACCCGAAAAACGAGGCATGGCCAAGGGATATCTGGCCTGCATAACCCATCAGAAGACAGAGCCCAACTGTTACAAGACTATAAATCCCTACAAAGACCATGACATCCACGTAATGCTCGAAAACACTGATCCATCGGGCAAGCAAAGGAAATAGAAACAGACACACCCCAAAGATCGTCAGATGCACAGCGCTCCTGTTTTTGGCCAACCTGTAACTCCTCGTCATCACTACTTCGCAAAAAAGCCCCCACACCGTGAGGTCAAAACTTCCTTATTTTGCTCACCTCGGCATTTCCCAATAAACCGCTCGGTCTCACAAACAGAACAAGAAGCAGAAGTAAAAGAGCAAAAACATCCTTGTATCCGGAAGAGACAAGCCCGGCCCCAAGGGACTCAATCAAGCCGATAAGGAGACCGCCGGTCACAGCTCCCGGAAAACTCCCAATACCGCCAAGAACACAAGCCGAAAATCCTTTCACCGCAAGCATGGCGCCTCTATCGTATTCCATAAGAGATATAGGCGTTATCACGATCCCGCCCAGGGCGCCAATTGCCGCACTCAAGGCAAAGGAGACAAGGACCATATGTTTGACATTTATGCCAACGAGGCTGGATGCGCTCGGATTCACGGCACAGGCCCTGAGGGCTTTTCCAAGAATAGTGCGGTCGAAAAAGAGAGTTAGCACGACCACGACCACTAACAGAAAACCAACGACCCACAGGCCCTGAGGTTGCACGACGGCCCCCAGAAAAGAGATAGGGTTTCGGCCCGAAAAAGGGGGCAAGTCAAAAGGGTTCTTCCCCCAAAGCATCATGGCGGCTCCTCTGATAAAAAAAGACGCCCCAATCGTAGCAATGACCATGGCAAGAACCGATGGTTTGGAAAGGGGCTTTATGGCTAGTCGGTCCAGAAGAATCCCCACAATTGTAACCAGCATGATCGTAAGGGGGAGGGAAAATATCACCGGGATATTCACGGCAACCCGCAAAAATACCATGACCAGCCCCCCCAGCATGACGAACTCACCCTGGGCAAAATTGATGGCCTCGGTAACATTGTAAATAATGTTAAACCCAATGGCCACCATGGCATAGATGCTCCCGATGGTGACACCGGTCACGGCGTACTGAAGAAGCTGGCTTGCAAAAGAAATTTCTTCCATGTTCTTGGTTAAGCCGGTTATGCCCGTTGTGCCTGTTCGCCCGTTATGCCAGTAGGTGCGGCAGTTGGCCAATCAGTCCTCAGATATCTAATCAATCGATCAATGATCTTTCGTATCATTCCACTCCTGTGCAACAGATAGGCTAAAACAAGCTTATTGCCAAGTTACGTGAACGGGCAAAACCGGCCAACTGGCTAACCGGCCCAACCGATTAATCGGTCAATGCCCAGTCTCCGTTCTTTACCACAACCATCTGGAAGGCCTCTTTACTAAGACCGTTATGGTCCTTGGGCGAGAAGTTGAACACGCCATGTTGTCCCACGTAGCCCTTGAGGTTCTCCAGATAATCCCTGATCTTGGCCTTGTCCGAGCCCACGGCTCCCAGGGCTTTGGTCAACATAGCAAGGGCATCCCAGGCGTGACCTCCAAAGGATGAAACGGCCTCGTTGTACTTTGCCTTATAGGCCGTAAGGTATTCCATGGTGACTTTTTTCTGTAGATGAGCTGCTGGAAGCACTTCGGCAATATTGCAGGCCCCCAGGGGACAGAAGACACCCTCGGCAGCGCCTGCGGCCAATTCAATGTTTTTGCGGCTTCCAAAACCATGGCTCTGATATAAGGTGGCATTGGTCATACCCAGTTCTTTCCAGTTCCTCACCACTACCACGTGTGTGGGGCCGATAGACCAGTTCACAATGGCCTGGGGGGGTTTTTCCCTTGATCTTGGTGAGCTGGGCTGTCATGTCCGTGTCCTTTGGACCGTATTTCTCGTCTGCCACGATAGTAATGCCATATTGGGGAGCCAGCCGTAACAATTCACTCCGTCCGCTTGCACCAAAACCGGTGGTGCCAGACATGATGGCGACCTTTGAAATGCCATGCTTTTTCATGTGCGTGTAGATGGCCTCAGCCGCCATGCTATCGGATTGGGGGGTCTTAAACACCCATTTCCACTGTTCGCCAGTCTCGTCATTCTTGGTGACAATCTTGTAACTGGCTGCACATGACACTAGCGGTATCTTGTGCTTCTCTGCCTCTGGGACCACGGCCAAGGAATTCCCTGATGTGCTAGGGCCAATGATGGCGCACGCATTGTCCTGGGTGATGAGTTTCCGTACGGCAAGAGCACACTTGGTCGAGTCTCCCTCATCGTCATAGATAACCAGTTCCAGGGGATGGCCGTTAATCCCACCTTTCTTGTTGATCTCTTCCTGGAGCATTACAGCGGTCTTTTTTTCAGGGTCGCCCAAAAAAGAGGCCCTCCCTGTCACTGAGAAGACCGCTCCTACCTTGTAAGCCTCAGCGGCACACACCTCCATTACGGGTATTAGGATAAAAGTCGCCAAAACCACGGCGGCTAACAAACACACCGCCCCCCTGCCAACACTAAGATTTGCCTTCATTGCTGTTGTCCTCCTTTTCATGGGATTTTGCGGGTGGCCACCATGGACACCTACAGCGTGTATACAGTTTCACCTTCAAGGACTTTTACATTGTTTTCTTGAAGGAGTTTGACCGCAGTATCTATATCATCAAAACGGAAGATGATGACTGCGTTCTTGCCACTGTGCTGAACAAAGGCGTACATATATTCCACATTGATATTCTGCTTGCTCAGGATATTCAGGATACTACTCAACCCCCCGGGCCTGTCTTCCACCTCCACTGCTACGACATCAGTCTTTCCTACGGTGAAACCGTGTTTTTTCAAAACTGTCTTGGCCTTGTCATTGTCGTTGACGATTAGACGCAAAATGCCGAAATCAGATGTGTCGGCCAAGGAGAGGGCCCGGATATTCACTCCTGCCCCTGACAGCACCCGGGTGACTTCGGCGAGCCTGCCCGCCTTGTTTTCCAGAAATATGGATATCTGTTCGACTCGCATAATCCCCTCCTTTCCTAAGTCTTGCGTTTGTCTATAACTCGTTTGGCCTTTCCTTCACTGCGCTGTATTGTCTTGGGTTCTACCAGGTGAACCCTGCATGACACCCCCAGCAGATCCTTAATGTCCTTTTCAATGTCCCGTTCCATATTCTGAAGATCCTTCACGGCATCGGAAAAGATGTCTTCGTTGATTTCAACATTTACTTCCAGCGTGTCCATGCGCTCTTTGCGATCAACGATCAACAGATAGTGGGGCGCCACTTCCTTTCTGGCCATAAGGACACTCTCTATCTGGGACGGAAAAACATTCACACCTCGAATGATGAGCATGTCATCAGAACGCCCCGTGATCCGTCCCATGCGGGCCAGGTTTCTGCCACATCTGCAGGGTTCGCGATGCAACACAGAGAGGTCTCTGGTCCGGTAGCGAATGACCGGAAAGGCTTCTTTGGTAAGCGTGGTAAAAACCAACTCTCCGGGCTCCCCGTACGGGAGGGGTTCGCCGGTTTCTGGATTGATAATCTCGGCAATGAAATGATCCTCAAAAATGTGCAGCCCTTTCTTGGCCTCCACACATTCCACTGCCACACCGGGCCCCATGACCTCGCTCAGGCCATAGATGTCCACGGCATCAAGACCAAGCCGCCTTTCAATTTCATTTCGGATATTCTCAGTCCAGGGCTCAGCGCCAAGAACCCCGACTCTGAACTTTAGCGCCTTAAAATCAACCCCTTCCTCGGCCGCCACATCGGCCAGGCGAAGGGCGTAGGAAGGTGTGCAGGTGAGGACCGTGGCGCCAAAATCCTTCATGAGCAAAATCTGTCGCTTGGTGTTGCCCCCAGACACGGGAATCACCGAAGCCCCCAGTCTTTCAGCGCCGTAATGGAAGCCAAGGCCACCGGTAAAGAGCCCGTACCCGTAGGCATTATGGACAATATCGCCTTTGTGTGCGCCTGCGGCTGCCAGCGTGCGAGCCATGAGCTCTGACCATGTACGAATGTCCCGGCGCGTGTAGCCCACAACCGTTAGCTTTCCTGTCGTGCCAGAGGAAGCGTGGATCCGTACCACGTTTTCCATTGGCGTGGCAAACATACCAAATGGATAATTGTCGCGCAAATCCTGTTTCATGGTAAAGGGGAGCTTGGGCAAGTCCTCGAGGGACTTAATGTCGTCTGGTTTCACCCCCTGTTCATCAAACGCCTTTTTGTAAAAAGGAACAGTGGCGTACACCCTTTCTGCCAGGTCCCTGAGCCTTTTTAACTGAATGGCTTCAAGAGCCTCCCTTGGCAGGGTCTCAAACTCCTCATCGAAAATCATATCTGATACCTCCTCTATAAAGCATTGTTCCCGCGCCACCCGGTTCTTTTACGGGAAGCCCGCCCTGGCGGCCTAAAAAAAGCCATGGAGCCAAGCCCCATGGCCTTTTTAAATCGTGGACACAAAAAAACTACCCTTTGAGGCCAAGGACCTTTTCTTCGGCTATCTTGCCGTGGACAGAGGCAGGAAACTCAGTAACCACTCTGTTGTATGCCTCCATGGCCTTTTCCCGATTGTTCAAGGCCTCATAAATACGCCCCAGGTTGAAATAGGCCCCCGCCTTCATGAATCCACTTTCAGAGTGAGTCAACTTCTGAAAACACTGGGCCGCAGATCTGTAATCTCCTTTCCCTTCGTAAGCATATGCCAGGCCGTTCCACATGAGCTGTTGGAAGCCTTCTTCTTGTGAAAAAGCCTCAAGCGCCCCCCTGTAAAGCTCAATGGCCTCATCGTACAAACCCTCCTTGTAGTTCATGTCCGCGTACAACGGTAAGCTGAGTTGTGCCGCCTTTGTTGATGGATAATCACGGAGAACCTCGGCAAATTTCGCCTTGGCTGCCTCGTCAAAGTGGGCTGACTTCCCCCCCGAAACTTGCCCAAGATAGTGAACAAGCCCTTCCTCAAATAGAGCATAGGCCTTGCGTTCTGACAAATTCGAGAAATATCGAAATGCCCCCAAAACGAGCATAACAACAACCAATCCGATCAAGGCATAACAAATCCGTCTTTGGTTCTCTGTTGCAAACTGGATCATTTTGGCCGAAAAAGTCAGGAACTCATCCGGCTCTTTAAGAAGTTGTTTTCTTGTTAATCGTTTCTTTTTTTTTGCCATGTTAGCTCCTTCCCCAAAGCCGTGCCTGGCTGTTTTTCCCCAAGGCCCGTAACAGGAACAAAACCTGATTTGCATCTGTGTTTAATAGTATCCCCGAAGGATTGCAAGGCATATGTGCACGACAGGAAATTCTTGCCTATGCTCTTACTGGTAAGGTGCAAACAATTCTACGCCAGGACTCAATGCATGTGAGACAACTGGTCATAAATATTAGAACATTGGTTGGCCTTCCGGGCTTGGCACGGGATTTGAAGGTGAGGAATCTGGAGATCATGAATCGCCTTGCAAAACAGTCGGAGTTACCACATTTTGCCTATTTAGATTCCAGTAGAATCGGAGGTTGAAAACCAAATGGGGACCAATGCGCCCAAAACCGGGGAGGCAAACCCAGCCGAGCCGACGCCGTGTTATAAAAACAGTAGCAAAGAGCAGTTGGCCTGGCAAGAACATCGGATGTCGTGCCCGAGTTTTGATAGCAAGGGTTATCCAGGCGGCAGTTGCTATGTAACTGTGCCCGCAAAGCCTTGCCGAGCTTGGGCATGTCCCATGTTGGATGCGGTGAGGCTTGTGTGGAAGCACCTGAAGTAGAAATCCGGGGACAGAAGACCCTGCTACAGATAGGGCTTGAAATCATAGGACCATGGTATTAGAAGTACCCAGACAAAGAAACCCCCGCCAAACAGGAAGAAGCCCTTTTTCTTGCACGTTCAGCGGAGGCTCTTTGTGCAAGGAAAACCATTGCCGGCACTCCTCGCACCTGCACGTATGCATATCAACAGCGTTTAAATTAATCAATATGGTTTTTCAGATCTCGGAGGCAGTTAACCCATGGAACCTTATCGTTTGCCCTCGGACCAAGCAGCCTTTGTAAAGAAAATCCTCTTCTTTCTTGTTGTGGCTTTCGTCTCTTTGCCCTGGCCTTGTCGAGGCGAACAACCCACGTCGGCTTTTACACTAAAGTCAAGTGTTGACTACGCCCTGAAACACAACACACAGATACTGATCTCCAAGGAAGAGGTTGCTGCCGCCGAAGCAAACAAGAAAAAGCAATTCACAGAATTTCTGCCCAAGCTCAGCGGCAGCTACACGTACATGCGGTTGGATGAGGATAAAAGGATTGCCCCAGGTATTTTCACAAGCCCTGAAAATCTATACGCTTTTGTGGCTACCCTCGACCAACCGATCTTCTCTGGGTTTTCTCGGTTAGCAGAGCACAATATATCTCGCCTGGGCCTTGATGTTACAAGATATCTCGAACAAGAAGCCCGCCATAATGTCATTCTGGAGGTCAAACGTGCATATTTTGTAATTCTTCAGAGGATAAAACTCCAAGGCGTTGCTAAACAAGCTGTGGCCCAGTTGTCAGCCCACGCAGAAGTTGCCCGAAATTTCTATGAGGTGGGCATGATACCGAAAAATAATCTTCTCGAGGCACAGGTTGAATTGGCCAATGCCAGACAGGACCTCGTGGTGGCAGATAATAATGTTCAACTTGCAAATTCGCAATTCAACACCATTCTGAGACGCCCGATTGATGCGCCCGTGCTTATAGAGGATGTCATGACTCTTGAGCCTTTCACCCACGCTTATGAGGAGTGTGTGGAAACAGCCCCGAGACGAAGACCCGAGAGACTCATTGCCAACCTGGAAGTGGAGACCGCTGAAGAACAAGTGCGCTTGACCAAGAAGGACTACTTCCCGTCCATAGACCTTCAGGCAAACTATTACAGCAGGGGCGACGGCCCAGAACTAAATGGCGGAACAGGTATTGCCGATGAAGAAGAATGGGATCTTGTAGCAACCGCGTCGTGGACTTTCTGGCAATGGGGAAAAACGCGTTACGGGGTGACGGAGAAACTGAGGCGCTTGGCACAGACAAAGCTCAAGAGGACTGAAATCGAGGACAACATCCGGCAGCAGGTAAAAGTAGCTTACCTCAAACTGAAAGAATCCGAAAAGAATATAGTGACGGTACAAAAGGCCGTGGAACAGGCCCAAGAGAACTTCAGGATTAGTGAAGATCGTTACAAAGAGCAAGTGGCCACATCCACAGAGGTTCTCGACGCCCGAACGCTTCTCACCAAGACACAGACGAATTACTATAATGCATTGAGGACATACAATATATCCAAAGCAGAGCTTGACTGGGCCATGGGGGTAGAGGTCGAAGAGTAGAGAATCCAGGTCTAAAGGGTGTTGTCTTCCAAATTGAATATAGCTTTGATAGTGGTTTATTCTCTGTGCCGACTATGGTATGGTTATTGCCTGCACCAAAAATGATTTCGACATGTTAGTACGAATGCCTCCAGACTCGCTTGTTGATCGAGTCTGGAGATAACCGGGAGGACTTATGAGACTCTTGCCAAAACAATACAAAGGATTCATCTGGGTAATTCTTCTTTGCTCTGCTGGTCTGTGGCTTGGCTCCGCAGGAGTTCATGAACACCTGTTGGCAGGGACAGAGAAGACCTATGAAGAGCTCAAGATATTTAGCGATATTCTTGATATCGTAGAAAAAAACTATGTGGACACAGTAGATTCCAAAAAGCTCATTCGCGGCGCTATTCAGGGTATGCTCAAATCTCTTGACCCCCACTCATCATTTCTGTCGCCTGAAGCCTACAAGGAACTTCGGATAGACACTCAAGGAGAATTCAGTGGTATAGGCATCGTTATAACTATGCAAAACCACCAATTGACAGTGATATCCCCTATTGAGGGGTCTCCCGCTCACACGGCCGGTGTCAAGCCTGGAGACCGTATTATTAATGTGGACGGGGAAGACACAAAAGAGATGAAGCTGTGGGAAGCCGTCAAGAAAATGCGAGGAAAGAAGGGAACCACTGTTGTAATTACGGTTTGGCGAAAAGAGGCTGCCGAGCCTATAGAATTCAAGATTGTTCGTGATGTTATCCCGTTGGAAAGTGTACGTTCCTATACCCTTAAGCCTGGTTACGGTTATTTGCGGATTACGAATTTCAGGGACCGAACCTACAGCGATGTAACGGCAGCCCTGACGGAACTGGAATCAGGTGAAACACCATTACAAGGTCTGGTCTTCGATCTTAGGGACAACCCTGGTGGCTTACTGGAACAGGCCGTTAAGGTGGCGGACATCTTTCTGCAAGAAGGATGGATCGTCTCTATTAAGGGGAGGTCGGGGTCCCACTCCAAGGTATATTCTGCTCATTCCGACAAAGAAAAACATGCCTACCCCATTGTCCTCCTGATCAACGAAGGAAGTGCGAGCGCATCAGAAATCGTAGCCGGAGCCTTGCAAGATCATGCCCGCGCACTTATTTTGGGCGCCACCTCTTTCGGAAAGGGATCTGTCCAAGCCGTAGAGCCGTTACGCGACGGGTCCGGTTTGAAACTCACCATCGCCCGGTACTACACGCCAAATGGCCACGCAATACAGGCAGAAGGGATCAAGCCTGATGTTGTTGTGGCGGAAAGATTCATTCCGGAAATCGACACCCAGAAAAAACATCATATCCAAGAGAAGGATCTTTTAAACCATATCTCGGCTGAACCAGACGAGGATGTGTCGGAAAAAGGTAGTGAAAAAAGGTATATGGGGCAGGTGTTTGGCGAGGAGCCATCTGAAGCGGTTCAAGAACTACTGACAAAGGACAATCAGGCCAAAAGGGCCCTGGAAATTCTCACAAGTTGGCAAATATTTTCAAAGACGTCCTTTTAGACCTACCCCTGACAAACCCTAACCAGAAAACAGTACATCAATAGTCTTTGACAGAAAGAACACAACTTTCGTAAATAACGGACGAATGGCCTCATCCAGAAAGGTCTCCAAGAAAAAACGAACTAGATCTCTAATTGTCTCTCTTATCGGCCTATTGCTCTTACTTGGAGTTTCCGGATTTGGGATCTATCGGCTTTTCTCTTCAACGCTGAGCAGCAAGGCGCCTCTTTTTGAAACCTACCCTTCCCACGGAACAGAAGCTAGAATAAAAGAGTTTGATCGACGCATGTGCGACGCGCTGTTAGCCTTAGGTGTCCCTCCTGAGGATGTCCAATTCAACTCAGTAGAAACCAAGTGGGATCATGCGGACCAGTGGACTTACTCTGAACTGCAAGTCCGCCTCAGAAAAGCCGTCTCCAGGGAGACCATAAAGGCAATATTTTCCAGGGAGATCTCTCGTAGGGTTCAGGGAACATCCCTGAGCTTCAGGGCAGGGCCAAGTCATAAAATAGTTCTTACTGTGTCAATTGATGGACACCCAACACATCGTCTTGTCTTTCTTCCGGTCGTGGAAAAGGCGCCGACCCCTTCCCACCCACCCAGTCTCCCACGTGTTGCCATCATCATTGACGACATGGGATACGACACAAAGATGGCGTCCAACTTCTTGGAACTTGACGGCATTTTATCTTTTTCTGTTCTTCCAAACAGTCCCTTTCAACAGCAAATTGCTTCGGCCATTCATAAAATGGGTCGAGATGTGCTCCTTCATCTTCCAATGGAACCAATAGAGTATCCGGATGTGAACCCAGGAGAAGGGGCATTGATCTCTTCCATGAGCCCGGACGAACTTCTGGATCAACTTAACAAGAACCTGGATGCTGTCCCCTACATCGTGGGTGTGAACAATCACATGGGATCCAAGTTGACACAAGACTCAGCTAAGATGCGACAGATATTTACAGTTCTGAAAAAACGCAATCTCTTTTTTGTTGACAGCTTAACTAGCCCGAAATCGCATTGCCTTAGGGCAGCAAAACTCCTGAAACTTAAATTTGGCCGCCGTCATGTCTTCTTGGATCACGTTCAAGACACCAAGACTATTCGATTTCAAATTAAGCGGCTTGTCTCTGTTGCAAAGACGCGTGGGTATGCTATTGGCATCGGCCATCCTTATGCCACTACACTGGAAGTCCTTAGGGAGGATCTGCCCAATATCAAGCGCAAGGTTGATCTGGTACCTGTTTCACAACTCGTGGGATAGCCGTTTTTCCTGTGTCATCGGGGGTATGTGATATTATTGAGAATTCACATTCATTTTTGATACAATGGCATCGATCAACTGGTTGAAAGAAATGCAAAAAGCATCAACGCCTTGTTCTTGAATATCATCGCATATCTTATTTAATTCTATTCCCAGACCTTTCAACTCTTTTAAGTGCGCCTTCTCCTTGTCCAGATTATCTTCAATAGTTGGCTTTAATGTGGCATGGTCAAGCAACGCCTCCAGTGTCTTGTGAGGTAAGGTATTAACCGTATCTTTGCCAATTAATTCATCAACATACTTGACATCACTATAGTCAGGATTCTTGGTGCTTGTACTGCCCCAGAGGACTCTCTGAATATTGGCCCCCTTAGATCTCAAATCCTCAAAGATCTCACCATAAAAGACTTCCTTGAATCTCTGGTAGATCATTTTAGCATTGGCAACTGCAATCTTACCTTTCAGATTTGCGTTTGAATGATCCAGTACCTTATCAATTGCCGTATCTAGTCTGCTCACAAAGACGCTTGCCACTGAAGAGACAGTATTAATAGGATTGCCGTCTTTTAACCTATCCTTTAACCCTTCTATGTATGCCATGGCACACTGTTCATAGTGCTCCAAAGAAAAAAGAAGGGTTACATTGATGTTGAGACCCTCGGCGGTCAATACCTGTATAGCCTCTGGCGCCTCCTTTGTTCCAGGCACCTTAATCATAAGATTCTGTCTTGCCACTTGTTGATGTATTTTCCTGGCGTTATAGATAGTCTTTACTGGGTCGTCGGCATATTCTGGAAGGACCTCAAGGCTCACATAACCATCCCTGCCTTGAGTCTTGTCATAAACACCTGATAAAAAGTCAGCAGCAGACTGCACATCCTGTACTGTAACAATATCGTAGATCTCTAGAGGAGACCTTCCTTTTTTAGCCAGTTCTTGTATGGTTTCATCGTAAATTGAAGAACCACTGATGGCTTTTTCAAATATACTTGGATTAGAAGTCACACCTGTTATACCGAGATCAAAAAACCTCTTAAGCTCTCCGTTCTGGATTATCCTTCTATCTATATTGTCATACCAAGGGCTCTGTCCCAACGTAGAAAGTGTTATAAGCTTATTTGTTTCCATACTCGTCCCCGTAGTCAGGGAAGAAATATTGGTGGCAATATTGCAACTGTAGAGATTAATTGACTCGCAAAAAGTAGAATTCAGTAAACGTTTTCTTTCGAGCGAACCTAAAAATCTTATGCTTTCAAAATGTTAAATGTGTAAGGTGTATCGCTTTACTCAAACGACCACGGCTTTGGGCTGGTAAAGAATTCTTAAGAGTTTATTAACCTTACATAATCAAAAAACCAGAGTCAAGCCTTAGGTTGATCAAAAAAGACGTTATTTTTTTCAAAAATTGTTTTCTAATGTATATTTTGATAATATGCCCTGACTGACAAAAAAATAAATCTTTAATAATATGGAGTCATAATGACACAAATGGAACAAGCCCGAAAGGGAATTATCACCGAGGCTATGAAGAGAGTGGCTTCCAAGGAAAAAATCAATACCGAAAACCTTAGACTCTCTGTGGCACAAGGGACTGTGGTTATACCAGCCAATCTCAAGCACAAGCATCTTGATCCAATTGGAATAGGAAAGGGACTAACCATTAAAGTTAATGCGAATATTGGGACATCATTAGATCGAGCGGACATTGATGAGGAACTCTTAAAACTCTCGGCAGCAATAAATGCAAAAGCAGATGCGATCATGGATCTTAGTACAGGCGGTGACATAACAAAGATACGCCAATCAATATTACAAGCGTCCAACATCCCTGTAGGCACTGTTCCAATTTATCAGGCAGCTGTGGAAACAGCCGAACATCTCGGCGGGATTATCCGTCTGACACCCGATATCCTCTTTGAAGCTGTGGAAGCCCAAGCACAGGATGGAGTTGATTTTATGACGGTCCACTGCGGCATAACACTAAATGCCCTCGAAAGGCTGCGTCTTCAAGGCAGAACAACAGATATTGTCAGCAGGGGGGGCGCCTTTTTAACCGCCTGGATGCTTCACCACCAGAAGGAAAATCCATTCTACGAACATTTTGAACGTCTCCTTTCGATTGCAAGGAAATACGATATAACTCTCAGCCTTGGTGACGCACTACGACCCGGGTCCTTGGGAGATGCCACAGATCGTGCCCAAGTCCAGGAGCTTCTGACCCTGGGAGAATTGACCGAAAGGGCCTGGGAAGCTGGTGTTCAGGTTATGATAGAAGGACCAGGGCATGTACCTATGAATGATATAGAAGCAAATGTTATTATGCAAAAAAAACTATGTAAAGGCGCGCCTTTTTACGTATTAGGACCTTTAGTTACAGACATAGCTGCAGGCTACGATCATATTGCATGTGCCATTGGAGGTGCTATAGCAGGTATGGCAGGTGCTGACTTTCTTTGCTATGTTACACCTGCAGAACACCTCAGGCTTCCGTCTGTAGAAGATGTGAAAGAAGGTGTTATTGCAAATAGAATAGCAGCTCATGCAGCTGACATTGCAAGGGGAAATAAGCGTGCCATTAAGTGGGATCTTGAGATGTCTCAGGCACGAAAGGCCTTGGACTGGAAAAAACAAATTTCGTTATCAATAGATCCTTTAAAGGCAAAGGCTTATCGCGCCAGCAGTAAGCCGAGTTTAGACGAAGTATGCACAATGTGCGGAGAATTTTGCGCTATAAGAATTGTCAGAGACTACTTTTCTTCTTAGTTCAACTATCTTTTGAGCTAATAAATAGTGATTTTGTTCCATAATAGGACGATTATAATTTTGTTGATATCTTTTTAATAATTGATTAGGTTATGGACAACTAACTTTTTTCTTTGGATTTCTCATTTTTTTCTTATTCTTAAACACAGTAATTAACGTTTATTTTTATGCTATTTAAAGACGTTGAATTTTTTTTGAACAAAACAAACAGTCTTTATTATTATGGTTCTTTATTATTTATTATTATAAGGAGTTAATTATGGAGTTTAAAATCAAAAAAGAAATTATCTATCAAGGATTATCAAAGATACAAGGAATTACAGGAAAAAAAACAAATATTCCTATCACTTCCAACGTATTTTTCACGGCAGACGACGGACATTTATCTATTATAGCTACAGATCTTGAGATAGCGTTTCATGGAAAGTATGAAGCAGAAATACTGAGCGAGGGTTCCAGTGTTATTCCATCAAGAAAGTTGTATGAAATAATAAAAGATTTTCCAAGTAACCTATTAGTTTTTAAAGAATTGGAGAACAGATGGGTTCAGATTGCAGATAAGAATGTGGAATATAATATTGTTGGTATGGACCCAAATGATTTTCCTGGGTTGCCTGATGTTGAGGGTGCAGAACTGTTTGAGATGGATGTCTATGTTTTAAGAGATATGATTGAAAAAACCATATATGCAGTGCTTAGTGATGAAGCACGTCCTCATTTAGCAGGTGTTTTTTTTGAAACAATTGATAAAGGCGATGAGAGAATGCTTCGAATGGTATCAACTGATGGGCATAGACTATCAAAGATTGATCAGTCAATGGAAAAGGAACAGCATCTTGGACCAGAGGAGGGTGTTATAATCCCCAAAAGCGGCATTATTGAAGTACTAAGACTTTTGGAGGGGGGAGGTAGGGTCCAAATAGGATTTAAGGATAGAAACTTTATAGTAAGAAAGGACTCTGAAGGCCTAATTATTAGGCTTATTGAAGGTGAATTTCCTGATTATGATTTGGTTATTCCGAAAAAAAACAAAGGTGAACTCAGAGTGGAAAAAGAAGTATTTGTGATGATGCTAAAAAGGATGTCTATTCTTTCCTCCGATAAGTATCGCAGTGTGAGTTGCAAAATAGACAATAAGGAAATGGAGACGAAGACTACAAACCCAGATATAGGAGAATCAAGAGAAGTAATTCCTGTTAGTTACAATGGTGACGAAATTGAAATAGCTTTCAATCCAAGATATTTTTTGGATGCAATAGGAACTATGAAAAGTGAAGAACTAATAATAAGATTAAGTGATGAAGCCACACCTTGTCTATTGGAAGGTGACAATGATCCAAATTTTTTGAGTGTCATTATGCCAATGAGGGTATAAAATGCAGTTTTCTGAAACCACATATGATGCTGATAAAATAAAGGTATTGGAAGGTCTCAGCGCAGTTAGAAAAAGACCTTCTATGTACGTTGGCAATGTTTCTGTCGAGGGGTTACACCATATTGTCTATGAAGTAGTAGATAATAGTGTGGATGAAGCGCTTGCAGGGTATTGTGATTTAATAACGGTATCAATTCATTCTAACAACAGTGTGACAGTAGAAGATAATGGCAGGGGAATACCTGTAGGAATCCATAAGACCGAACATATTCCAGCAGTTGAAGTAGTTATGACCAAACTCCACGCTGGTGGTAAGTTTGATCACGATACCTATAAGGTGTCCGGTGGATTACATGGAGTAGGTGTATCTGTTGTGAATGCCCTGTCGAGTTTACTTGAAGTTGAGATCCGTTCAGGAGGAAAGGTTTACTTCCAGTCTTATGAAAAAGGGAAGAGTACTTGTAAAGTTGAAGTTATTGGAAAGACCAAGAGGAGGGGAACAAAAATTCGTTTTTTGCCGGATCAGGACATATTTAAAACCACTGATTTTAGTTTTGACCTTATATCTCAACGATTGAGAGAGTTGGCCTTTCTGAACAAGGGACTTAAAATCGTGCTTGAAGATGAGCGGACGGACAAAAAAAAGGAATACTACTATAATGGAGGTATAGTCTCATTTGTGGAGTATCTAAACAAAGGAAGGACACCTGTCCACAAAAAACCCATCTATTTGCAAACCGAAAAAAATGATGTTTCCATTGAGGTGGCAATGCAATATAATGATACGTATAGTGAAAAAATTTTTTCCTTTGCCAACAATATTAATACAGTGGAAGGCGGATCTCATGTTGTTGGATTCAAATCCGGCTTAACCCGCACTATAAATCATTACGGTTCTACCAGTAATCTACCAAAGAACCTTCAAGAAAAGTTGAGTGGTGATGATGTCAGGGAGGGGTTGACAGCCGTCATCAGTATCAAGCTTAGGTCTCCGCAGTTTGAAGGCCAGACAAAGACCAAGCTTGGCAACAGCGAGGTCAAGGGACTCGTGGAAACCCTCTTGAATGAAAAACTTGGCACTTTTTTAGAGGAAAATCCAACCATAGCAAGGAAGATAATGGCAAAGGTTGTTGAAGCAGCGCGTGCCAGGGAGGCAGCCAGGCGTGCGCGTGATATAGCCAGGAAAAAGGGTGTGTTGGGAGAAGCATCACTTCCTGGGAAACTAGCGGATTGTCAGGAAGTAGATCCGTCAAAAAGGGAGCTTTTTATTGTGGAGGGTGATTCGGCTGGTGGCAGCGCAAAACAGGGAAGAGACCGGAAATTCCAGGCAGTGCTTCCTCTAAAAGGAAAAATACTAAATGTGGAGAAGGCCCGGTTCGACAAGATGCTCAAGAGTGAAGAAATCAAGATATTGATTACAGCTCTTGGTACCGGCATTGGCCGGGATGAATACAATATCGATAAATTGAGGTATCACAAGGTCATTATTATGACAGATGCTGATGTTGACGGTTCTCATATCCGAACACTCCTGCTTACATTTTTTTATCGTATGATGCCGGATTTGGTAGATCTCGGCCACCTTTATCTTGCGCAGCCGCCACTGTTTAGGATTGGGAAGGGAAAAAATGCGATTTACGTGAAAGAAGAGGCTGATCTGAATGAGTTCTTAATGAAGCGGATATGCGAAGCAAAGAAAGTCAAGACCGGTGGCACGGAGGCCTTCTTGCAAGGGGATAGTCTCTATGTGTTTATGGGGAGTCTTGTTGACTACGAGACTGCCGTGAGACGCCTGGAACGGCGAGGTTATAGCCGACCACTGATTGAGCTTTTACTTGAAAGACAAGCAAAAGACAAGACATTCCTTCAAAATGAAGAACGTATGCGCGATCTTTCATATAGTCTCATATCTCTTGGCTACAAAGCGGCCCATGTTGTCAAAGATGAAGAGCATAATGTTTTTGAATTGGTAGCAGAACAAGAAGACAACGGGAACATTAAAGTGAGGATTGGTTGGGAACTTATTTCTTCTCCGGATTTCCAGAAGGGAATAGTCCTCTGGAAAGACTTTTTAACCCCCAATAAACCCCCCTTTATTGTCTACGATAACGGCAAAGAATCCGTTTCCGTTGAAAACAGAGACGAACTTCTTTCCTTGCTTTTGCGAGATGCCAAGAAGGGTCTTTTTATCCAGCGGTATAAGGGCCTTGGGGAGATGAATCCCGAACAGCTTTGGGAGACGACTATGGACCGGGAAAAGCGAACACTTCTTAAGGTTAAGGTCGAAGATATGTTCGAGGCTCATGATATATTTACTGTTTTAATGGGTGACGAAGTGGAGCAGAGACGTAAATTCATCGAGACAAACGCTTTGTATGTACAGCGACTGGATATTTAGATGAATCTGATTTCCATAGAGGCACGGGACCTACCCGATGCGTGGTTTCAATGTGTATATGAGATTTTGGACAAGGGTCATCAGTACAAGGTCGATCACGGTAGCTACGCGGGACAGAAACGGCTCGAGTTTGACTATGTGACTGTTCACATCAAATATCCTGGGGCCCGGCCCTTGATTCCCGATATACCCGCTTCCTTTGGCATACCTAATCCTGTGGCAGAAGGATATATAGAGGAATACCTACCGTACTTGATGACCCCCGAGAAGCAGCCAAATGAAGACTACACTTACGGCGAGCGTCTTGCTGGTTGGTCATACCCGTGTGCCGGCGAGGCAGGTCTTATTGCGAAAAATGGACAGGAGTTACAGGGTGATCCCTCGAAGAATACGGTAGAGTTGCGTGTTGTCAACCAGATAGAATCAGTCATCAATATATACAAGACAAAAGGCTATGGCACGAACCAAGCAGCAATGACAGTTTCGGTTCCATCAGATGTTCGTTTGGGAGACCCCCCGTGTCTGCGCCACATAGATACTTGTATTCGAGACCAGAGGGTCCACTTCGTGGTCTATTTCAGATCTTGGGATTTATGGAATGGTTTTCCGGCCAACCTTGGCGGGATTCAACTTCTAAAGGAGTACATGGCTAGCGAAATCGGTGTCGCAGATGGTGAGATAGTGGCAGCCAGCAAGGGTCTCCATCTTTATGACTATGTATGGGAATTGGCCCAACTCCGCACTATGCGCAACAAAGGGACTCGAAACGCCGTTGCCTGACCCGGATCCGGATCAAATGATCACGCGAAGCTGTTCGCCTCCCCGAACTACCTTGGTTCCCACGGAAGCTCCACACATCTTGCACAGATATTCGTACTTGTCTCCTTCCGGGAGGACCAACAACAGGCGCTTGCGTACGGGCATTGATCTCCCGCACGTTGGGCAATAGAGTTCCGTGGCCTCGAACTCCTTAAACATTGCCTGGTTTGTGGAAATGCCGGAGGCACGCTGACGGTGGTTTGCAAAAAAAATGTGTTGCATGAGTAAACTGACAGGCCACAAGCCAACGGTTTTTGTTTGAGGTTGTGGTTGGCCTGCGGGCACCAAGCTTTTTTATGATATATAGCGGGTTATAAGAGTATTGTCAAGGAGTGGCCGGTTTTCCAAAAAGGGATTTTATAAATAAGCAGAGATTTTATGGAGGCTAAAAAGATCGACCATATAGGCATTGCCGTCTTCGACCTCGAGCCCGCCAAGCGCTTTTACGAGGAGTCGCTTGGGCTGGCAGTGGAGCATGAAGAGACTTTAGGGGAAATGAAGATCGCCTTTGTTCCTGTAGGCGGGGTGAATATTGAGTTGATTCAGCCAACTTCAAAAGAGGGTGTAATCGCCAGGTTCATCGCCAAGCGTGGCGAAGGTATCCACCATATTGCCTATGAGGTTGACGATGTCGGTGCCACGCTTGAGAGGCTCAAGGCCCAAGGTGTCAAACTCCTGGATGAGACCCCCCGCGCCGGGGCCCATGGGAAACAAGTGGCTTTTTTGCACCCAAAGAGCTGCTTTGGGGTTTTGACCGAATTGGTATCCAAAAAAGATAATTGACAGTCGATTTATTATTGTTATAAAATACTAAAACTTAACCTGGAGAAGGCGAAACAAAGAAAAAAGATTACCACGTCATGTTCTCAAGGCGAACGCCGCAAAAAGCGAAGGGACACGAAAGCACGAAGAAAGATTTCCAGAAAAATTTCGTATCTTCGTGTTTGTCTCAAGAATTTTCTGCCAGAAAAAAACAGACTGATCGGGGCTGTAGCTCAGCTGGGAGAGCGCATGACTGGCAGTCATGAGGTCAGGGGTTCGATCCCCCTCAGCTCCACCAAGTTGTTATGAGATGGGTTGGCCATTTCGGTTGACCCTTTTTGTTGGAATCATGATAATGTTGTGCCAAGCAGGGAGGGTCTTATCATGGGAACACCGGTTGAAGCGGACAGAATAGTCAGACCTGCAGCAATTACGGTGAGAACAGTAGAAGGTAGTGTTATACAAGGCAAGGTAAATCTGGGTTCAGAACTACGGGTTTCAGACATATTTACTAGATCAGATAAGCCTTTTGTTGTTCTATTTGATGCTGCATACTCTGGAGGCTCTGGAAAGGTCTTCATTATCAACAAGGCCCACATTGTCTGGATTGAACCAGAAGACGAAGAACTGGCAGGCGGATAAATGGAATCAACGTGAAGCAGAACAAGGACACGTAATTCTCCTCTCCTTTAGCTCCCCAAACCATACCTTTTCCCACCATTTTGGTGAGCGTACAGCCAGAACCCTTTGAGAAGTTGCAAGGGGGCGCCACAACTGTTGAGATTTGCACCTTTTGCCCTTGACACAAAGAGCCTCATATTGATAAAGGATTATCAATAAAAAATCGAGGTACTTTGTGTGACAGAAGGCTTCATGAAAGGAGAGGACAAATGGCAAAAAAAATTCTAGTTGCAGTCGATGAATCCAAGAATTCCATGAAGGCAGTTAACTACGTGGCTAAAAGCATGCATCCAACCGCCTTGGTTACGCTATTTAGTGTCATACCAGATTCCACTGCAGCCTGCGGGCTGGACAGCCCCTCCCTTACGCCACTATTTAAGGAAAGCAGGCAAACATTTTGTGCCCTAGAGGACACCAAGAAAGAGAGCGTTAAAGCCTTTATGGGAAAGGCCAAGCAGGGTCTCGTAAAGTCAGGTTTTGCTTCCAAAAATGTGACCGTCAAGATCAGGAAAAAGAAGGTAGGCCTGGCAAGAGATATATTAAGGTAGGCCCAGCATGGGAAATACGATACGCTTGTTATTGGGAGACGGGGACTGTCGGGTATTAAGGAGTTTTTCTTTGGAAGTGTTTCCAACAAGGTTGTCCAGCTTGCGAAAAAAGTGTCCGTTATTGTCGTGGACTGAGGAAGTACTCTATTTCGATAACCCGTGCCCGTGCTATGCGCAACTGACTCAGGCCGGACTACTGAGATCTATTTGCACGCTGCATCGGCAAATTTTAGATCAACGAACCTTTCGACGTCAATCAAAACGCCTATGTCCATTTGATCGTGCATATATCGTTGAATCTTGTCAATGTCCTCAAGCACCGGGTACAGGTCATTCATTGTTATCCCTTGAGGTTCGTTAAGGACCTTATCCAGAACGGATATGGTCAAGCCCAATTCTTTTTTGGGATCCAAGAAAGCAACAGCAATTTCAGCAGCCTTTTTTTTGTTTTGCTCGATAAACTTCCCAGCCTGAACAAGTAAAGAGGTAAACTCATACACGGCATCGGGATATTCTGAAATAAACTCATCCCGCATGGCAACGACGCAGCAGGGATGGTTTTTCCAGAGCGATGCAGAGAGGAACTGAAACTCTGCAATCCCCTTTGCGATAGCATTCGAACCGATCGGTTCGGCCACGATAAAGCCTGCGACTTCTTCATTTTCCTTTATTATGCCTGCCATCTTTACTGGCGGCACGACTTCAAAACGGACATTAATGGCCTTCTTTCCAGGGACTCCCGGCTTCAGACCCAAGTCGGTCAAGAATTTGTGTGCCAACATATTGTGGACAGACATCTTATGGGGGATGTCTACTACCTTATACTTGAAGAAGTCTTTCAGTGATTCATAATTATTGATTTCATCCTTGTTTGAACGCACAAAAATGCTGCCGTTTTTGTGAGCCAGCAGTACTAGTTTTATGGGTGCACCAAATCCAAAGAGATCCATTGCAATAGGGGCCAGAATAAAAGCGGCATCGACGTTTCCCTTTTCCAGAGATTCTTGAATCGGGTTCCAGCCGGGCATGCATAGAGTCTCGAGGTCAAAATATTTGGGACTAACCCCTCCTGTTTGTATTTGATGCCTTAGAACTCCGAGTGCAAGGTGATCGGTAATCTGAATATGCCCCACTTTCATTTGAACCTTCCCGTGAATCAACCTTGGCTCGCGCTTTTTTTCCGCGACCTCGTCTTTTAGGCCAAGAGTCTCATCGATTTTTGCCTTGAGTTCTTCAGCGTCAAAGGGCTTTGCAATATGGTTATTTGCCCCCTCCTTTTTGCCACGCTCTTGTTGAGACTTATCTCCCTGTGCTGTTGCCAGGATGAAAGGGATGTTCTCACATTTCTCATCATGACGGACCCATTTCAGAAAGTCCAACCCGTCCTTGTTCGGCATATTCCAGTCGCTGATTATCAGATCTATATTATGCTCTTGAAGCTTTTCGATTCCATCAACGCCATCCAGAGCGGAAACGATGTTATCAAAACCAATTTTGTTTAGCATCTGTTTGAACATCGCCCGCATGGTTCCTGAATCATCTACAACCAGGATTGTCATTTGCTTATCAAGTGACATTTTCGTGCTCCTTGTTCTTGAGAAAAAGTGAACGAAATGTTGTCATCAAGGTCTACCGGCTGTCTGTTTTGCAAGTATCCTGCCAATTTGATATGAGACAGGCTTTTTTGTTGAGTGCACGTAATTGCGCATTGAGGCTCAGGTTGACAAGACCCCGGGGTTCATCTATCGTCCCAGTGGTTGTTGAGAGGTTGCGCGTTTAAGTGATAACTATGCGTTTAACGAAAGATAATACGGCCTTATTGGAAATTGATGGGCTATGCAAAGAATTCGGTGGCCTCTTGGCCATCAACACTCTCTCTGACCTGAGAAGGGCTACCGGATCAAGATTCACGTAGTAGTATTGGAGTACTGGAGCAATGGTTAACCTGTGAACGGTTATTCGATTTGTAAGGCTGCATTTCCAACAGGACCTTTGGTAAGAAAGTAATATACTTACTCTGAATTTTGATTATTTCGTATGAATATGGAGGGTACTTATGCATCCCCTGTTGACTGAAGAGACAGGCAAGAAACTTCTCCTTTTGGGAAATGAGGCCATTGTTAGAGGGGCTCTTGAGGCTGGCCTGGGCTTTGCCACGACCTATCCGGGCACACCGTCATCTGAGATAGGAGACAACTTTTTTCGCATAGCTGCCGAATCAGAGCTTTACTTTGAGTATTCTACCAATGAAAAGGTGGCCCTGGAGACGGCTGCAGGCGCTGCTGTGTCTGGCGTGCGGACAATGTGCAGCATGAAACACGTGGGCCTTAATGTGGCTGCCGATCCATTGATGACATTGGCCTATGTTGGTGTGCGGGGAGGCATGGTTATCGTTACGGCCGACGACCCGTCGATGTTTTCAAGCCAGAACGAGCAGGATAGTCGGATCTACGGGAGATTGTCCAGCCTGCCGATGCTCGAACCCGCATCCGCCCAAGAGGCCAAAGAGATAACCAAGGCGGCCTTTGAAATTTCAGAAGCCCTTGAGCTCCCAGTGCTCCTTCGGACCACCACACGGTTGAGCCATTATCGCGGCATTGTCACAACGGCCCAACTGAGGCCCCCGAAGACCAAAGGTGCTTTTGAGAAGAACAGTGCTCGATTTGTCACTGTACCGGCAAATGCCAGGGTCCGCCACAAGGTGCTTCTTGATCAGGCGGAAAAGGCTCGGGACATGGCCTGCCAATCGACTTTTAATACAGTGACCGGCGAAGGCTCCTGGGGCATTGCCACAAGCGGAATGGCCTATAACTACGTGGCTGATGCCATCAAAGATCTTGGGATTGAGGACAAGGTCAGGGTGCTGAAGCTCGGTTTCACATACCCATTTCCTGAAAAGCTTGCACTAGACTTTATCAAATCGGTGGAAAAGACCCTCGTTGTGGAGGAACTGGAGCCTCTGTTAGAGGATAGTCTTAGGGTTACAGCCCAGACCAACGGTCTTGTCACACCTATTGCCGGAAAAAGCCCAGATCTCTTTTCACGTCTATATGAATACAACCCCGGCATGGTGCGTGAGGTCATAGCGCGGTTTTTCGGCGTTCACTATACCCTGCCAGAACCCGTCGACGTAGAGAAGAACCCGGAGCCCATTCAGGTTCCTATGCGGCCTCCAAACCTGTGTGCGGGTTGTCCCCATCGGGCAGCCTATTATGCAGTCAACAGCGTGCTGAAAGAGACCAAGGCCGAAGCCATCTTTCCCACAGATATCGGGTGTTACACCCTGGGAATTTTGCCCCCCTTGCAGACAGCGGACTTTCTTATTTGCATGGGGTCCAGTGTCACTTCAGCGGCCGGCATTTCCAGAGTAACAGGCAAGAAGGTGATTGCGTTTATCGGCGACTCAACGTTTTTTCACTCGGGTATCACAGGGCTGATCAATGCCGTGCACAACCAACACAACTTCATTATTGTAATCCTCGACAATGGCACAACAGCCATGACCGGCCACCAACCTCATCCTGGCGCGGATATCACGCTGCCCGGATGGGACAAGCCCTCTATTTCCATTGAGGCCATTGTCAGGGCCTGTGGCGTTGAGCAGGTGGCAGTAGTCAACCCGAACAACCTGTCCAAGACCAAGAAGGCGATCCAGGAGGCCCTGGAGTCAAACCAGCTTTCCGTCATTGTAGCCAAGGCCCCGTGTCCTCTATACGAGAGGCGGGTCCTTGGGAAGAAATCAAAACGGGCGTTCGTGGTAGGTCCTGAGTGCAATACGGAGTGCACGGAATGCATTGACACTTTCGGGTGTCCTGCCCTTTACAAGAATCCGGCTCCTGATGCCAAGACAACCATGATCATTGACGAACAGCTTTGTATCGGTTGCGGGGTATGTATCCAGTTTTGCAAGAAGATCAGGCCAAAAAAGATTTAGGGCAGTGATCAGGTGTTGCGACATTGATGCCTGAGAAACGCCGTTTGATTAGTTGAATTGGTCTAATTAAATGGAAGGTTTAGTAAAAGGGAGAGATCGAATGGACAATTATCGTATATGTTTCACGGGCGTTGGCGGGCAGGGAACTCTTCTGGCCACCAAGGTTATGGCCGAAGCTGCAATTTACGCGGGTCATAATGTCCTGGCCAGCGAGGTCCATGGTATGGCCCAGCGGGGTGGAGTAGTAGAATCGACCGTGATGATCGGCGATATCAAAAGCCCGATCATTTCGGACGGCGAGGCAGATGTTCTTCTCGGATTTGAACCGGTGGAGACTTATCGGGCTTTGCGGAGATGTTCGGCCGACTCCGTGGTCATTTCTAATAGCGTATCGGTGACCCCTTTTAGTGTGGCTATTGGGAAAGGCGCTTACCCTGATGTTGAGAAGCTCTTTGCCTTTGTCCGGAGCCGCGTGAAGAAGCTGATTACGTTAAATGCACAGGCCTTGGCGCAGCAAGCCGGGTCTGCGCTGTCAGCCAACGTGGTGATGATTGGCGCTCTGGCCAGCAGCGGAGTCTTGCCGGTGCCCAGAGAAGCCTTTGAAGAGACTATCCGCACCAAGACAAAGGAGAAGTTTGTGGAGGCAAATTTGAGGGCCTTTGGCATGGGTTTTGGGACATCGTGAAACGCATTCGAAATTTCAGCATCATTGCTCACATAAACCACGGCAAATCGACCCTTTCTGACCGTCTCATCCAGGCCACCGGCATCATCTCGGACCGAGATTTCAAAGACCAGATCCTTGATACAATGGACATTGAGAGGGAGCGGGGTATTACGATCAAAAGCCAGGCCGTCTCCCTGCCTTACACTGCTGAAGATGGCTACACTTACACCTTGAACCTTATCGACACACCCGGTCATGTGGATTTTACCTACGAGGTTTCCAGGTCCCTTGCATCCTGTGAAGGGGTCCTCATCCTGGTGGATGCGAGCCAGGGGGTGGAGGCCCAAACGGTGGCGAACCTTTATATGGCCATGGACCATGATCTTGAGATTATCCCGGTGATCAACAAGATCGATCTTCCGGCCGCTGACGTTGATTGGGTCAGACAGCAGATCGAAGACGATCTTGGACTGGACCCGGCAGGGGCAATACTCGCTTCGGCCAAAGAAGGGATCGGGGTTGACGATGTCCTGGAAGCGATTGTTAAAAGGCTCCCCGCACCCGCGGGAGATCCGGACAGCCCTTTGCAAGCCCTTATATTTGACTCTCACTATGATCCCTACCGGGGTACGATTATCCACTGCCGGATCTTTGAAGGCACTGTAAGGCCTGGGGACACCATACGCTTTATGTCCAATAATGCCATATACCGGGTGGAAGAGGTTGGGGTCTTTCAGATTGACAGGGTTCGAAAGGACATGCTCTCAGCCGGGGGGGTGGGTTACATTATTGCTGGGGTCAAGACCGTGAACGACACCAGATGTGGGGATACCATCACGAATGATAATCGTCCCTGTGCAGCGCGGTTGCCTGGTTTCCGGGAAATCAAGCCCGTGGTTTTTTCTTCTATCTATCCCGTGGCATCTGACGGATACGAAGACCTGGCAATGGCCGTGGATAAGTTGAAGCTAAATGATGCCTCCCTCGTGTACGAGAAGGACACATCGGCAGCCCTGGGTTTTGGATTCCGGTGCGGTTTCCTTGGGCTGCTGCATTTGGAAATAGTGCAGGAACGTTTGGAGCGTGAATTTGACCTTTCTCTTATCATAACGTCGCCTTCGGTAAAGTATATTTTCATCATGACCGACGGGGCCACAGAGGTTGTCGACAACCCTGCTCTTTATCCCGATCCTGCCAAGATTGCTAAGACACAAGAGCCTTACATCAGGGCAGCCATTATGATGCCCGATAGATATCTTGGCGTGGTGATAAAGCTCTGCCTTGAGCGCCGGGGCGTCAATGCAAAGCATCAATACATGGGCAGCAAAAGGATTGAGCTGACCTGCGAGCTCCCGCTGGCTGAGGTAATCTACGATTTTTACGACCGCCTCAAGACCGTCACTCAGGGCTATGGTTCCTTTGATTACGAACTCATTGACTACCGTGACAGCGATCTTGTCAAACTAGACATCCTTATCAACGGCGAAAAAGTCGATGCCCTCTCCCAACTGGTCCATCGAGACGGGGCTTACGACCGGGCGAGGTATGCATGCGAAAAGCTGAAAAAGGAGATCCCGAGACAGATGTTTAGGATCGCCATCCAGGGTGCAATCGGTGCAAAGATCATTGCGCGGGAGACTATCTCGGCTTATCGCAAGGATGTGACAGCCAAGTGTTACGGTGGAGATATTACGCGGAAGAGAAAGCTCCTTGAAAAACAGAAAAAGGGGAAACGGCGGATGAAGATGGTCGGCTCCGTCATGATTCCCCAATCTGCCTTCCTTGCCGTCCTTAAGCGGGACACCGAGTGAGTGGAGAATGGGGCGTTCTATGTTTCAGAGGCGCCTTACGCTCTTGATAACCACGGGCTTTGCGGGAACATCTCTGTACGGACCGGAAGTCGTGGTCTTGACTTTGCCTATGCGGTCAACCACATCCATGCCCTCGACCACTTTGCCAAAGACGGCATATCCAAATCCCCTGGGTGTGTTGTCAGAGTGGTTTAGAAAATCATTATCCTTGAGGTTAATGAAAAACTGTGATGTGGCGCTATGGATATCCTGTGTCCTTGCCATGGCAACAGTGCCCCTGTAGTTCTTCGGTTCCGCTGTCGCCTCGTTCTTTATTGGTTGGCGGGGAGCCTTTCTTCCCATATCTTCGCTAAAGCCTCCGCCCTGTATCATGAAGTTATCGATAACCCTGTGAAATATCGTGCCATCATAGAAGTTGTCATCAACATACGCCAAGAAGTTCTTAACCGTTTCCGGGGCCTTGTCAGCCCAAAGCTCGATCCTGATCACACCTTCTGAGGTTTCCATAGCCACAATTACATTTCCTTTATCCATCTTTCTTGTGTCCCCTGCAAAGGTCAATTGAACGATTGCCATAGCCGCGATGCTCAACACCAGCACCATTAATGATCTGTTCTGCATGGTCTACTCCTCACTTTTCCTGAGTTTCTGATGTCCAAAAGACGGGCTCTCGCTTTTCAAGTTGATCCGTCGAATTTGCTTTATGGTGAATTGTCTGCGTAGTCAAAGCCCCCCTTCGTTAGTATGGGGGTTATTTTTCAGAGTTGGTTGTATTAGTCAAGGGCAAAGGTGCTTTTGTCATTAGCCCTCATCCTATGTATCCCCTTGACACAATGAGCTATGCGGAATATCGTAGCTATAACAATCAACATGAAATAGCGAGGTGGTTATGCGAACAATACAGATGACCTTGGATGATGATCTGGTCAAATCGGTGGACAGAGTTGTCAAAGAACTCAAAACGACCCGATCTGCTTTCACACGCAATGCTTTGCGAAATGCACTCAATCGTTTCAATGTCAGTTGTCTTGAAGAGAAACACAGAAGGGGATACGAGTTACATCCTGTGAAAAAGGCGGAATTCAGTGTGTGGGAAAAGGAACAGGATTGGGGGGATCAATGAAGAGGGGAGAGATTAGGTGGTATAAATTCAAAGCTCCTGACAAGAAGCGTCCGGTGTTGATCCTAACTCGCAACTCCATTCTCAAATACCTCGAAGAAGTCACTGTTGCACCCATTACATCATCAGTCAGGGACATTCCAAGTGAAGTGTTCTTGTCCGAACATGATGGTGTGCCGAAAGATTGCGCCATCAATTTCGATCATATCCAGACGGTATCAAAAGGGAAAATAGGCTCACTCATCACAAGGCTCTCACCGGAGAAACTGAAACAAGCGCGCGAAGCAGTACTCTTCTCACTTAATTTATGAACTTTCTGTATACTTCGTGTTGGTGCGAAAATGAAAGAAGGGCAGCCGAAGATCGTCGCGACTGGTATTGGTTATATATTGTGGCAAATTGCGCTGCGGAGGCTACGCTTCAAGAGCCTATCAAAGACCCGGCCCGTCTCGAATGGCACGAAGTGAAAAAGGTGGCCCACTACTGGTTGGAGGTTGACGCTATGACTCGACCAATGCAGGTAAAAGAGGAATCTGCAATCTACGGGGATAAGACATGAGATCGTTTGAGTATGATTATCCGCTTGAAACACCTATAAGCCACTTGCAGGGGATGACCTTGGGGGCACTGGGTGAGTACCGTGGAAGGCAGGCGCTCTATGTTGAGCAGTCGCCTGAGGTTCTTGAGACATTGCGCAAGGTTGCAATGGTTCAGAGCACCGAATCCTCCAACAGAATTGAAGGTATCACAGTTGGTCCGGGCAGAGTAGACCGTATTGTCCTGAAGAAAGACGAACCAAGGGACCGCTCCGAACAGGAGGTGGCAGGGTATCGGGATGTTTTGGCAGACATCCATACGAACTATCGGAGGATGATACTTTCCATGGACTTGATTAGGCGATGGCACAGGGCACTCTACCACTTTACCGGGACGGCAGGAGGGTCGTGGAAAGAGAAGGACAATGCCATCATTGAGGTCGGGACGGATGGGAAACAGTACATTCGTTTCAGGACCGTTTCGGCCCTGGCTACCCCTGAATTCATAGAACGGCTGATTGGCCTCTTCAAACTGGCGCTCGACCAGGGAAAAACAGATCCTCTTCTTTTGATCGCCTCCTTTGTTCTTGATTTTGAATGCATTCACCCATTCTGGGACGGAAACGGACGTATTGGAAGACTTCTGACGCTCCTCCTACTTTACCAGAGCGGATATGATGTGGGCAGGCATATCAGTCTTGAGCGGATCGTTGAACAGAGCAAGGAGACTTATTACGAAGCGCTGCAAAAAAGCTCGACCGGATGGCATGAGGCGAATCACGATCTTGGTCCCTGGTGGAACTATTTCCTTGGCATGCTTATGGCCGCGTACAAGGAGTTCGAGGCAAGAGTCGGGACCATCACTTCTTCTCGTGGGGCCAAACGAAAGATGGTTCAGCGGGCGGTAGACCGTTTACCGGAAAAGTTCAGAATCGAAGACCTGCGGCAAGCCTGCCCTGGAGTGAGCTACCCTACCCTTCAGAGGGCGCTTTCGGATATGCGCAGGACGGGCAGAGTAGAATGCCTTGGGCGAGGACCTAATGCCGAATGGCAGAAAGTCAGGGGCTGATGTGATAATCATATCAGCAGTGAGTTTTGTGATAAGATTATGCCCTTGATCTGGCCTATCATTGAAACGCGAAGGTACACTGTGAAAGGTCCATACTTGATCGAAATCTGGCGGAGTGTGCTCTTCCTCTCCAAAGCCATCCACCAGCTAACGACCCCACCTGAACAGGTCAGAAGGAAGATTAGCCTTGAGGTGAGGGAGCCAAGGAGACCCTATGGCATGAACAGAGCCTAAAGTCAGCAGGGCGCTGTGGAGGAAAAGAGGCAATATTTCATGAAGTAAGATAATAAAAGGGTACTTTCAACCCAAGAGAATGCGAGTTGCTGGTTGAGCTTGATTTACTTGCTGCGGAGGTATCCTCGCATGCGGCACGGGCAAAGGCCGATCGACGCGATATGTTTTGGCCAGCGGTCCGAATCATTAATTAATCATTAAATGGTTTTAGCTAATCATTAAGGCAGTGATGGGGACAAGTGACCGATGGATTATTTTTCCGATAATCTTCCGATGATTTCGCGGAATCTTCCGATTTGTCCACCAATTGAGTGGCGGCGTGGCCTGGCGAATGCGAGTCGTTTGCAGCCCCGGCCCAGTATAAATTGATGGAGTACAGGGAAAGGCAGGAACCGAAGGATAGGTTGAAACTTTAAATTTTAGCCGTCATCGCCAAGAGCGTGGGGCCTATACTATACGCTCCGAAAAAAAGTGGACATTTATCGGACATTCCCTGGGGAAACGGCTCACAAATGGCTCAAACGGCTCATCCAAAAACCCGTCATCAATCCGCCAAACCGATGGGCACTGGGGGAACCCGCCAGGAACCCGCCAAACCCGCCACGAACTGGGACGGGGTGAGACACAAAGGGCCACGAATCGCTTTCAAGTAGTGGGGAGGGTTGAACAAGAAAAAAGCAGGCCGGGTATTGGATGGTCGAACGTGGGACGATATGCCTGTGGTTGCGGGGACAGAGAGAGTTAGTGGCGTATCTTGATATGTGCTAATCACAGGTGAAAATGCGAGACGGGTTCTCACGGCAAAAAGACCAGATCAAAGAAGCTATGCACGTTCTGCACGAACGTCCCGGTTTGCGGTTTGCGGTCCTAGCGTGAGTTTACTATAAAATCAGATTTTTTCAAGAGGATTAAAGCCGTAACCCGTTGTTTTTTCAGGGGTTACGGCTTTTTTATCCGCAAATTTAGTGTATACACTGATTAATACATATTTTATGCTTGACAAAGGCAATAATGATGTGCTATCTGGCCATTATTAATAATATGTATACACTAAACGAGGAAAGCGGATTAATGGCTACTATTCAATCAAAGAAATCTAGAGGCCATAAATATTGGTACATAGTCGAATCAAGACGAGTTAATGGCAAGCCAAGGCCCATTGTTTTAGAATATCTTGGCAGACCTGATGATTTATTGAAACGGCTGCAAGGCCTTACCGAAGGGCTGCGCCTCAAATCGTACTCCCATGGTGCAATTGCGGCACTGCTAAATGTCGCTCATGAGTTGGATATTTGTCCCTTAATCAATCAATATGTCAAGTCGCCGAGGCCGTATATGGCCGAGAAACCAATCAGAAACAACCTTACAGTTGGAATAACTCTGCTGTTGGGCGCCATAGGTAGGGTGTGCATGCCTACCAGCAAAAGGGGTTGGTCTAAATGGGCTAAAACAACTACCCTGGAATACTTGCTTAGATGCAGTTTAAGCAAAATAGATAGTCAGCACTTTTGGGATTTGATGGATGCACTCCCCATAGAAGCAATCCCTAAGATTGAGAAAGAATTATTAGAAAATCTCATTAAGGCATACGGCCTGGAAAGTGATACCCTGTTCTTTGATACCACCAATTTCTTTACCTACATTGACACAACGAATTTGCGGTGCACTATTGCGCAACGAGGGAAAAATAAGCAAAAGCGATATGATCTGAGGCAAATTGGATTGGCCATGGTAGTTACACGTGAAGACATGATACCCTTGTTTCACCTTACCTATCAGGGGAACATGAGTGACACCAAGGTTTTTGGGACAGTTGTCAAAAAGATCAAAAATAGGCTGAAAGAGTTAGGGATGGACGTTGAGAGACACACGCTTATTTTTGATCGTGGCAACAATTCCAAGAAGAATATGGCTATTGTCAAAGGGCTGCAGTTGCATTATGTTGGCGCATTAACTCCTTATAATCACAAAAGACTGATCGATGAAGCGATTGATAATTTTGAGGAACTTGATGTCGGTGGCAACATTATCCAGGTGTACAGACATAAACAAGAAATTTGGGAAGAAGAAAGAACCGTAGTTGTTTTTATTTCTGAGAAATTGAAGGCCGGACAAATAAGGGGAATTTATCAGTCCCTGGAAAAAAAGCAAAAACAGCTCAGAGAATTGCAGGAATCGCTCTCCAACCTAAGAACAAAAAAGCGCAATAAAGAGGAATTGGAGGATAAGATAACCAATTTAGTCAAAGGGCAATTTATGAATAACCTTATTGACTGGTCGGTAAATGAAATATCAGAGGGTAAGTTCCAATTGAAGTTTTCAATCAATAGAGAAAAGCTCAATGGAATAGAGGATAAGCTGGGATTTAGAATTATTATGACCGACCGCCATCATTGGAGTAGTGTTGATATTATTAAAGCGTACTATGGTCAATCCTTCATTGAGCATACTTTCAAGAATCTGAAGAATCCATATCATCTTGCGTTGAAACCGCAATTTCATTGGACAGATCAAAAAATAATTGTTCATTATTTTAGTTGTGTGCTGGGGTATCAATTATCTGCAATCGTGTGGCGACAGGCAAAATTAGAAGCACAATTTGCAGGAGCTTTGGACACCCTCTTAGACATGTTAAACAACATACGTCTTGGCACTATATTGGAAGAATCAAAAACAAGGGGAAGAGTTAAGGCTACCTATAAGTTGGAAGAAATGTCTGATGAGGAAGACGTAATCATGGAAGCGTTAGCGATTAAAGATTTCCACAATAACCGTCCAAAATTCAAAGGCGTTGGTGTATACACATCATATCCTGTCAACCCTTGAAAAATAAAGGACTTATGCGGAATCATACCCTAAGTCGTGATAAACTCACGCTAGGGTAATTACGAGTCATCTATTTCAGAAGGAGTTTAGCTTTTACATCTCAAGAGGAAAAATAATGCTCAACATTTAGGAATTCTTTTCGAACTTATCCATGTTCAGACATCACGATAGATGGACCGATTTCTTATGTTAAGTTGTGCACGGTCTCGAGCGTTGTGGTTGATCCATGCGTTGGGTACTTAGAAACATAAAAAGCCAGCTTAAGCTTCAGTCGTCCCATCA